>Ga0079223_10000515_pt1 | contig 19967 bp, 10 predicted proteins | sample Stecom2011_FD_75072 | JGI IMG/M metagenome (GOLD analysis project Ga0079223, IMG submission 75072) | Agricultural soil microbial communities from Utah to study Nitrogen management - Steer compost 2011 | ecosystem: Environmental > Terrestrial > Soil > Agricultural land | place: USA: Utah...
AACTTTGCACGCCATTTATAAAAAGTCGCGCTACTGATTCCGTGCTCACGGCACAGTTCTGGCACCGGAATGCCATTTTCAGCTTGTTTGAGGACCGACAGTATCTGGCTGTCGGAAAAACGTAATTTCTTCATTGCAGAATCTCCCTGCGTGTAGCTTACGGAAAACTCTACTTTTGATCACCGTTGTTTTCTGGGGGGATTACCGAACAACGGCGGTACCAATCGTAAATAAAAGTAGCTTTGAGAAATTAAAGCTCGAAATGCCTTGCTTTGAAGAACAACAAAAAATCGCCGCCGTACTCACCGCCGCCGACGATGAAATCCGTACTCTCGAACAAAAACTCGAACACCTAAAACAAGAGAAAAAAGCCCTCATGCAGCAGCTTTTAACGGGTAAGCGCCGCGCAATTATTAGTAATAAGGAATTAGCAAAATAATGGAAATCAGAAGTCCACTTATACACCTTGCATTGCTTGAGTCATTAAAGGCAAACGAAATATCTGATGAGATAGACCTATTTTTGCCATTTATTGCTGTTACTTTATCTGAACTTCCAGGTGAAGAAGTTACCCCCGCTGTTTTACAGGAAAAGTTTACACAGTCTTTTGGTATTACACCGCCAATTTCTGCAATACAAGTCTTCATGACCAGGGCAAAAAAAAGGAAGTTACTTCACAGAGAAAACCACGTCTTCATCCCTAATAGCAGTCAAGTTGACAAATGGAAAAATGGATACCATGAGAAAAAGGATGATATTGAAACATCTCTTGAAATATTGAGGAATGACTTCAAGGAATTTGCAAATGACCATTTCGGAAAATCAATAACAGATAATGAATGTGATATTCTCATAACAGAATTTATTGAAAAGAATATATCATCTGTTGCGAGCCACAATAGATTTGAGAAGGGCCAGCTCAAATCAAAGATTAAGAATACAGATCATGTTACAGCATCGTTTATAAGCCATATACATAAAACTAAATCATCCACTCTGGATCACTTTTCAAGAATCGTCAAAGGCATGGTTCTAGCCAATTATCTCTGCCTTGCCGATAAGATTGGCAGCAAGAAGCAATTCAGCTCAATTACTGCTTATCTTGATACACCCATTATTATTGGCATGCTCGGATTTAGTGGCAGCCAAAGAAAGAAATCCATTAATGAGTTTATTTCTCTTTTAAAGAAAGTCGGAATCGAATTACGTCTATTTGATAAATCTCTTGATGAAGCTGAAATGCTTCTCGGTGCTTGGAGAGATGACTTAAAAAGAAAAAACTATAAAAAGTTCAACTCTAAGACACTGGAGTTACTTCTATCACAAGGATACGACGCCGAGCGATTAGATACCGAAATAAAACTTCTTAAATCTAGGATTGAGAAGGAAGGTATAACGTTAGTTTCTGGATTCAGAACCAATCCAAGGTATCAGTGTGATGAAAAGGCATTAGAGTCAGCAATATCTACCAACTTTAAAGATAGCAAGAATCTTGAGCATGACACCATTTGTATCTCTAGAGTTTACAACCTTAGAGAAGGCAAGCTCATAGGTGATCTCAATCAAAAAATGGCTATTTTTGTTACGCCAAATACGGGCCTAGTCAATCATGTAAATGAGTATTTCAAAAATGAAATACCGACAAAGAAATATATCCCTCTGGTTGTATCTGAGCAATGGATGACAGCTATATTCTGGCTTAAAAGCCCAGAAATCTTCAATACATTTCCAATGGATCAGATTATTGCTTCGGCTTATGGCCTCCTATACACGGACGATAAGTTCTGGAACTCATTCATTGATAAATTGCAGCTACTTGAAAGTAAAGGACAAATTACTGAAGACGACTTTACACTTGTTCGATGGGATTCCGACTTATTGGGTTTGATACATGACGTCTCAGTTGATGTTGGTGAGGATTTCACAAAGAATGATGTATTTGAAATAGTAGAAAAGATAAAGAACAAGCATACCCAGGAAAAAAATGCCGAGATTACGCAAATAAAAGATGAAAAAGACTCTGAAATTAAAGAGCTAGAGAGTGAACTCGCTTCAAAAGATAAGCAGATTATTAATACCCAAGCAAATATACAAAAGATTTCTAATGGTATCGGGGCAACAACCTCATTAGTACTCTGCCTCATATTGATGTCATGTGTTTTTCTGACGGCTTACAATAACCTACCTATTGAAACACTCAACTACCCGATCATTCAGACTTATACGAAAGGATTCCTGGCAATCTCCGCAACTGTAATAACTAGCCTTTTCGGCTTTATGGGAACAATGTTTGGTTGGAACATAATTTCTGTTTACAAATGGATAAAAGCCAAAGTTTCCACGAACGTATTTAAGTTATTTATAGGCTAATCAATGTTTAATTCCGAGTATCAGAAATTTGGAAGAGTAATAAATGACACAATACATGCATGAATTTCAGAGTGAATGTAAAACTAAGTTATCGATCTTGACGCTATTCAACATTTCTGATGATAGATAGAAATATGGGAAATAATTTAATCCTCTACATCACCGATGATGGTAAATCCCAGCTTGTGTTACGTGAGCTGGATGGTCAAGTATGGCCCACACAGCTGAAAATGGTCGAGCTGTACCAAACCAGTAAGCAAAACATCGACAAGCATGTGAAGAGCGTACTGGCAGCCGGCTAAGAAGATAGGATTTTAAATTACGAATTACGCCCCAAGATTCCAAGAAGAGTACAGCGCTAAGATTCCTGCTTTGGCACTGCTGAGTAATTTAGGCTGGCAGTTTTTAGCGCCCGAACAGGCTTTGGCTTTGCGTGGCGGTAAGTTTGACCAAGTGGTACTGCGCGAGCTGCTGCGCCAAGAACTGCAAAAACGTCGTTTTAGCTTTGCTGGTAAAGAATATCCGCTCTCTGAAAAAAGCATCGATAACCTAATTGCCGAAGTGTGTAGTCCTGCCCTGAACGAAGGTTTGCGTCATGCCAACCAGCGTTTGTATAACCATTTTCTGTACGGTATTTCAGTCACTGAGTTTATAGATGGCAAGAAGGTTCATCCCACTATTGCCTTAATCGACTGGGAAAATATTCAAAACAACAGTTTTACTTTTACCGAAGAGTTTACTGTCACTCGTGCAGGCGGTATTGATTCACGCCGCCCCGATATTGTGTGTTTTGTGAATGGCATTCCTTGGGTGGTGATTGAAGCCAAACGCCCCGATGGTAAAAAAGGCCCGACCGTAGTGGAAGGCATTTCCCAGTGCTTGCGCAACCAACGCCATGATGAAATCCCGCACTTGTTCGCTTACAGCCAATTATTGCTATCTATCAGTGGCAATGATGGTCGTTATGGCACCTGCGAAACCCCAGAAAAGTTTTGGGCAGCGTGGAAAGAAGAAGAGTTTAGTGATGGTCATAATTTCGCGCTAAAAAATAAAAAACTTACCGCTAAACAGTTGGACAACTTATTCGGTCATCGCAATCACGCCGACCGTGTTTGGTATGAAAACTTGATTGCAGGTGGTGAATTGGCAGTCACCCAACAAGATGAGCTATTAATCAGCTTACTTAGCCCAGAGCGGCTGTTTGATATGGTGCGTTTCTTTACCTTGTTTGATAAACGCATTGGCAAAATAGTGGCGCGTTATCAGCAAGTGTTTGGTATTAAAAAGCTGGTGGAACGCATAAATCAGCGCAAGCCTAATGGTGGGCGCGAAGGCGGTGTTATTTGGCATACCACGGGTTCGGGCAAGTCGCTCACTATGGTGTTTTTAAGCAAAACTTTGGTGCTGCATGAATCGTTAAAACAGTGTCGCATTGTGGTCATTACCGACCGAGTGGATTTAGAAGCCCAGCTGAGCGATACCTTTAGCGACAGCGGCGCATTGGAAACCAAGCAAGATAAAGCCAATGCCATTGCCACCTCTGGCCGTCGTTTGGCCGAACAGATTGGTAAAGGCAGCGAGCGTATTATTTTCTCGTTAATTCAGAAGTTTAACAGTGCTACCAAACTGCCAGAGTGTCATAACGACAGTGCAGATATCATTGTGCTGATTGACGAAGGCCACCGCAGCCAAGGCGGTGAAAACCATATCCGCATGACACAGGCTTTGCCTAATGCGGCTTTTGTGGCTTTTACTGGCACGCCCTTATTAAAAGACGATAAAACCGAAAGCAAGTTTGGCAAAATTGTGCATGCCTACACCATGCAGCGTGCGGTAGAAGATAAAACCGTTACGCCTTTGCTCTATGAAGAACGCATTCCTGAATTAAACGTCAACGAACGCGCTATTGATGCCTGGTTCGAGCGCATTACAGCCGATTTAACCGACGAGCAAAAAACCGATTTAAAACGCAAGTTTGCACGCAAAGGTGAAATTTATGCGGCTGAGGATAGGCTGCGCTTAATTGCTTTAGACATAGTTACCCACTTCACACAAAACATCGACGATAGCTTAAATGGGCAATTGGCCTGTGATAGCAAAGCCTCTGCAGTGAAGTACAAGCGCTTTATTGACGAGGTATTGGAAGATTTTCCACAAAGCCAGCAATTTGAAAGCACTATTATTATGAGCCCGCCTGATACCCGTGAGGGAAACACCGATGTGGACGAGTCTTCACTTCCTGAAGTGGTGCAATGGTGGAAATCCAATGTGGGCAACGAAGAAGAAGTAAAATACACCAAGCGCATGATTGAACGCTTTGGCGATGATAACGATCCGCTGCGTTTACTGATTGTCGTGGATAAATTACTGACAGGCTTTGACGAACCCAAAAATGCCGTGCTCTATATCGACAAGCCCTTAAAAGAACACAACCTGATTCAAGCCATTGCGCGGGTCAACCGCCTACACCCTGATAAAGATTTTGGCTTATTGATTGATTACCGCGGTATTTTGGCCGAACTCGATACTACAATTAGTAAATACCAAGAATTAGCTAACCGCACCCAAGGCGGTTACGACATTGACGATATTGCCGGGCTTTACGCACAGATGAGCACCGAATATAAACGCCTACCGCAGCTTTATAAGCAGCTGTGGGCGATATTCGATGGTGTAAAAAACAAGCAGGATATTGAACAGCTACGCCAAGTGCTGGTGCCAAAGCTGCAAGAAATCGACGGTGAGATGGTCGATGCCCACCAGAAAATCCGTGACGATTTTTACGAGGCACTTACTCAGTTTGCCAGCTGCTTAAAAGTGGCTTTGCAATCGTCTACTTTCTTTGAAGATACGAGCTTTAGCGATGCCGATCGTCGCCACTATAAAGAAACGGTCAAACAGCTTTCCAGCTTACGCTTATTAGTAAAACAAGATGCAGGCGAGCGTGTGGATTACGACCAATACGCTAAGCAAGTAAAAAAGCTGTTAGACAAGCATGTGGTGGGTGTGGATGTAAAAGAATCTGAAGGCGTGTACGAAGTAGGGCGCATGGGGCAGCAGAAGCCTGAAGAATGGAGCGAAGATAAAACACGTAACGAAACCGATATTATTAAAACGCGTATCAGCCGTACTATTGAGCAAGGCATGGGTGATGACCCTTATGCTCAAGAAGCCTTCTCTAAGCTGTTGCGCCAAGTGATTGAAGAGGCAGAAAAACTTTTCGAGCATCCACTAAAACAGTACATGCTGTTTCAAGAGTTTGAACAACAAGTAGAACAGCGTCGATTAGATGAACTGCCAGATTTTAATGGTAATCGTCATGCCCAGGCTTACTTCGGCGTGTTTAAGCAGACCTTCCCCACAGCATTTGAGCTGCAAGATACCCAAGTACAAAATCACTGGCTTACCCTTGCTTTTCAAGTGGACAAAGCCGTTGAGCAAGCCGTTGCCGAACATTCGATTAACCCACAAAACATTGAAGCTGAAATCCGTAAAAGCCTATTGCCACTGATGTTTAAAGAAGCCAAAAACATTGGTGCAGGTATGGAGCAAGCCAAAAAAGTAGTAGAAGCTGTGGTACAAATTACACGCGTTGGACTAAACCATGCTTAGCATTCGTTATGGAGAGGAGCTGATAGAGTTTGAGCGTTTAATTCGCACTCATGGCAACGGCAATGATGAAGCCAACGGAAAAATTCAAATCAAAGTGCATGCAGACTGTCGTGTCACCGTTCTTGCACCTGAACAGGCAGCGAATGAAGCAGTGATTCAGGCGGTAAAAAAACGCAGCCGCTGGATTTACCAGCAGCTACGCGACTTTAAACAGCAAAAAGAGTACGAACTACCGCGCCAGTATGTCAGTGGTGAAAGCCATTACTACCTTGGCAAGCAATACCTGCTGAAAGTGCTTGAAAGCAACGAACAACCGCAAGGCGTAAAAATGCTGCGTGGCAAACTAGAAGTCACCCTGCGCGGCAAAACCTCAAGTACAGCCCCAGTAAAAACTCAAGAACTGTTGCAAGGCTGGTATAAAACCCGCGCCCAAATAGTCTTCCAACAACGCCTAGAGGCCATGCTGCCCCAATGTCTATGGGTAAGCACAGTGCCAGATTTACAACTACGCATCATGCAAACCCAATGGGGCAGCTGCTCTCCACAAGGGCGAATTATTCTTAACCCAAACCTAGTTAAAGCCCCACGCGATTGCATCGACTACGTGATTTTGCACGAACTCTGCCACCTCGCTGAACACAACCACAGCGAACGTTTCTACCGCCTACTGGGGCAGGTGATGCCTAATTGGGAAGAGATAAAAACAAGGCTGGATAATATGGCTGGGAAGTTGTTGGGGTAGGGTGATGACTGTATTTGCGCTTAATTCTTGATATAGAAGAATAAAACAGCAAATAATTTAATCTTTTCAAGTATGAGGTTTGACATAAAGTTGAATTCGCTGCCTTAATCAAAGGCTTGGGACTGATGTAATAGATATAATAATAAAAGGGAAACTATTCATGTCGATTTTTAAGTGCTCAGCATGGCTTGCTAAGTTTCTAAAGAGTAGAGGAATTTCGATTCCTGATTATCGAGCTCTTTATGAATATCACTGTAACCAAGAGGAATATCTTGAGTTAAAGCACCTTCTTAGTTCGCTGGGCAGTTTTAACGCTGTCATAAATGATAAGGGCAGCTGTGCTTGTTTAGTATTTTTTTGTTCAGAATGGTACCGTCGTGAGTATCAGGACAAAAATGGCTGGAGTTGGGAGTCAATTTGGGAAACACTTGGTTATGAGCTAGCTGCAATTGAGTTAAGTAAGGTTATTCCTCGTGGGCTAGAAGGATATTGGAAACGCCCTATTCATTTATACGAATCTGAACGGCGCAATTTTCTCGGTTCACTGTTTTCAGAAGGTGGACTTCCGTTTCAAGTGCTAAAAGAAGATGGCAGTCGCTTTCACATGCTTTTTGAGCGTATTCTGAAGCAGAATGAACAATGGCAATTAATGGGCTATAACACTTCTCAGTTGGTCGAAAAATTACTAAAGACAGCTAACTTACCCCAGGCCTTCTCATCACCAACTTCGATTGATTTAATTGCACGAATGGCTGACCAGCTTTTGATGCTAGTTCGTAATTACGATTTAGAGCGAGCTGCTGAGCCAGTTATTTATCTTAACTCTCAGAATCCGAAGTGGCGCGAGCTGTTTCCAATTCCGTTAGATAATGAAACTGGTACAGACCTTCTAAACGGGTTATTAAAAACTGCAACAAGTGAAAGAAAAAAATATAGAAACGAATCAAAGAGTTGGGCGTGCGTACATTTCTGGCATCAAACGCAACCAGACAAATTAAAAGTAAAAATTTCATTACCTGCAGAGGTTCATTTTACTTTATCAAAAATACCTTCTACAACTCGCTTTGAGCTAGTGCTAATCGAAGCAGGGCAACAAATCGCTTCATTAGGTCCAGGTTATGCGGTCATTTCGGAAGGAATAGCCAGAATCATGCTTAGACAGCATGAAATAATGGCACAGCGAAGAGATGCTTCTTCAGCTTTATATTTGGTAGCGTTGGTAGGGGGCGAAGAGATCGGATCTCGGCTGATACAAAGTAGCACTATTGCACTTGGGGAAGTTCCTATTGGCTTTGAGTATAAGAACGAACGCTGGGAATTTGTTGGACAAGCTTCTTTTCGTACCGCGAGCGAAGAGTTATTGCTAGTTTTGCCTCAAGATGTAGGACAAATTGAAAAGCTTGAGGGCGAAGCATTAATTTCTAGTTCGATTGATTTCTTTTCATATCGAACTAAGAAAGTGCAAGGTAAGGCTGTATTGCTAGTTCATGGTGAAGAAACTTATAGCATCAGCACTGGTAGTGCAGCTAGGGGGAGTATTGGGGTTGAGCTTGACGGAAATAAGTTGCCTTGGGAAACAAAGCCTAGCCTCACTTTTGCTGGATTGCCAAAGCTACAATGGTTGGCTGAAACAGATGAGTTATATAGGCAAGGAAGTCGGCTCTATATTGGCGGAAAGTTGCCAGGTCATGGGGTTGTTCAAGAAACGCTTGGAACGCAGTATGCCGCGGTACGAAACCAACGTGGTGAAACTTTATTGCGTCGTAAAGTAGGTTTATTGCCCTCCGACTTTAAAATAGAACTACGTAGTGGTGAAAATCCTAAGCAAGGCAGTTTGTTGATTTATTCACAGCAACCATGTTTGTTTCAAATTGAAGATGATTCGGTTGAGATGAAACAAACTAAAATGGAAGGCTATACGGAGCTTCGAGTATCAACAAAGGGAATTCCTCCTGCCAATTTGCCTCTTGCCATTACTCCTAATTTAATGGCAGACCCGATAACCTTACTACTACCTTTTCCAAGCTCAGGCTGCTTGGCATTTGATGCTAAAGAAAGACCTCTAAAGCGTGACATTTGCGTTGATGAGCTACTAGGTACACGTCTTTATTTGTTTGGTCGTAATGGAATACCAACCAAGTTCGAAATAGAGATAAGCCTTAAAGGAGGCTCAGCAAAAAATGTTTATTATAAATGGCTTTACACTGTAGCTGAGAAACCTCTAGAGATTAGTGTGTTTGGAATGCGTGAACAAATTATTAACCTGCTTTCTTTGCAGGCTGATATTGATCAAGTTGTAGAGTTAAGAGTTTTTAGCAATGGACAAAATGATATTTATCGTATTCGTAGATACGCTACTTCTTTAGAGTATAAGCCAGATGTTCACAGACTAACTGCAATTGACTATCAAGAACAAAAAGGAGAATTGCCTGTTCCAGTGATGATGCTTTTAAGTGACCCTATGCGTCGTAGCAAGCAGTTACCTCCTATGGATAGTGAAGGAGTTCCTACGGGAGAATTTTACTTGCCAAGCCTTGTTGGAAAAAGCGGACCTTGGCTAGTTGTTCCCGAACAAGACTCAGCAGTATCTTTTAGGCCAATGTTTTTAGCGGGCGGTTGGGAGCCGAATGCTCAAAGCAGTGAAATCCAGAGTCTTCAAAAGGCTGTGTTGATGTTTGATCCAACATCTGAAGAAAGCTCGTTTACTACAGTATTAGATTCTATGGCTAAAAACCCGATGCATAGTGGCTGGGAGTTTTTGCGTGCACTCTATGAAAACTACGGCTATCTTCCATTAACCACCTTTGAAGCCTGGAAAGCATTGATGAGGCATATTCCAGCCTTATCAATGGCATTATTTAAGTTTGAAATGGATCCAATTTTTCTAGGACGAATTGAGGCTGAGTTTCCTATTTTATGGGAGTTCATACAGATTAAAGATATCCATCTGGCAGCCCAGCGATTTAAAGCATTTCTTATAGTCAAAAAAATTCCAGAAGAAACAGCCGACGTTTGGGTTGGAAAAATGCTTACAAAACTAACGGATGCTTTCCCAACATACGGCAAAAATATTCAGAATTATCTTTTGGGCAAAGAAGCAGGAGCTGACAGTCGAATTCCTTTAGATATATTTAGAGATATTATCGTACACGATTGGTACCAAGAGCTAATAAGAGATAAAAGTGATGCGATATGGCCAGAATACGAAAGTTATAAATTGAAGAGCTGGGCATTAGCTCAAACAAACTCAGTTATTTCGTTTATTCCAGAAATGGACTATCGAAATACTGTTGTTTTTCTTCCTACTTTTGCTGCTGCTGTAGCTAGTGGTAATGCGCTTTTTACTGACGTATTCGAAGATAGCAGTGAAACAGTTTTCTTCTTACGCCAGGCCCGTGATTTTGACTCAAAATGGTTCAATTCAATATATCAATACTGTTTATTGAACGCAGTGATGAATAAAAAAAGGACAGACTAATCAATGAGTAAATATTTTTCTGCTCTTGTCGAACAAGCGTTAGCTCGCACTACTGAATCAACGTTAGGCGTGCTTAGTATTACGAATGCTAATTTACGTACTCATCTTAGCGAGCTCATGCGACACCCCCCCGGACAGATAGGCTCTTTCCTAGCATCGCCTGTATTTGAGCAGATGTTTGGCTGGAAAGAATCTGATATCACAATGGCTCAACTTGCGAATAAGCATGGGCTGCTTGAAAAAAAAGTTGTGGAATCGCTGGATACTACGCCTGATGCTCGTTACCGATTCGGAGCTGACTGGAAGCCTTATAGCCACCAATTAGCAAGCTGGCGTTCATTATTAGAAAAGAAACACTCAGTAGTCGTTACGAGTGGTACCGGTTCAGGCAAAACCGAATGTTTTATGGTGCCGATACTCAACGAGCTTTACCAAGAATACCATGCAGCAGGAAATCAGCCATTAGTTGGTGTTCGTGCATTATTTCTTTACCCTCTTAACGCATTAATCAACTCTCAACGTGAACGCTTAGATGCATGGACGCAGAGTTTCGGTTCTGGGATGCGATATTGTCTGTACAACGGCAATACAGAAGAACTAAAAGCCAAAAAGCGAACAGAACAACAGCAAAAACCAAACGAGATTTTAACGCGCGAACTGATGCGTGAAGAACCAGCTCCTATTTTAGTGACCAATGGCACTATGCTCGAATACATTATGGTGCGGCAGGTTGATGCTCCCATCATGCAGGTTTCTCGCAAACAAAAATCTCTGCGCTGGATTGTTTTGGATGAAGCTCATACCTATATGGGCTCGCAAGCTGCTGAGCTTGCTATGCAGTTGCGAAGGGTAATGGCTTCATTTGGTGTAACACCTAAGGATGTTCGATTTGTTGCTACTTCAGCAACGATTGCTGGGGATGATGCCGCAGATCAATTGAAGCAGTTCTTGTCTGACCTATCTGGTATTCCTGTTGATCAAATTGATGTGATAGGTGGCCATCGTGTTATTCCAAAGTTGGACAACTGTCAGAACAAGACGATTACTTTAGAAGAATTAGAAGCTATGGAAGAGCTTAATTCAGACGAACCAGAAGTTCTTCCAGAACGCTATGAAGCACTTGTTCATTCGCCCCAAGCTCGAGCCTTAAGGCAATTAGTAGTGGATTCATCTCGACCGCTAAAGCTTAATGAAATAACAAATCAGCTAAATAAATCTGGCGACTGGTCGTATAGCCAAAGTGATGTTTTACGTTGGTTAGATATTTGTTCTGGAACACGCCCAAATAAAAAAAACCCAGCTTTTCTTAAATTACGTGCCCATATTTTTCAGCGAACTATGCATGGCCTCTGGGCATGTTTTAATCCACATTGCTCTGCAAAGGAAGGAACACCCTTGCAGGAAAGCTGGCCTTTTGGCTATGTGTATGTGAACCAACGACAAAGTTGTACCTGTGGTAGCCCCGTCTTTGAACTCACATTTTGTAGTGATTGTAACACTCCTCATCTTTTAGCCCGTGATAAAGATGGAAAACTAGTTCAGTGGGATAGCTCAATCGCAGATGAATTTTCTTTACAGTCTGAGAGCTCAGATGATGAGGATGGTGATGCCGAAATAAAACACCAACCAATTAATGTGCCTTTAGTCTTAGCATCTGAAGATGCAGGTAATGATTACTATCTGCAAGAAATTGACAAGGATACGGGAGTAATTACAAGCATTACAAATAACAGTATTAAATTAGGGTTTAGTGATCAAACACCTATGTGCAGCAATAAAAACTGCGGCCACAAAGACCGTCATGGTGGGCTTCCATTTAGAAGGGCAATACTTGGTGGGCCTTTTTATGTGACTAATGCTGTACCAACTGTTCTGGAATACTGTCAAGACTATGAAGATGACAATAGCCCTTCCTACGGCAAACAGTCCTTACCTGGTAGGGGGCGTAGGCTTATAACCTTTACGGATAGTCGCCAGGGAACTGCACGTATGTCGGTAAAAATGCAGCAGGAAGCAGAACGAAATAAGCTGCGTGGGCTCGTTGTTAAGATTTTAAGCTGGAATCAATTAAGCCATGAAGACGAAGTATCAACTTCGAGTGATGTTAATCCAGAATTAATAGAAAACTTAATTGCTGACGCCAAAAAGCGAGTGGAACAATATCGCAGCATTGGAATGTTTAATGAAGCTAAGCACGAAGAGGATAATGTTAAAAGCTTGTCTGCGAGGCTTGCATCTACAACTGGTACGGAAGTTCGATCAGAACTTGTTTTTATGTCTTGGAGCCAACTCGTTGAGGAGCTTAAGCAAAAAGAAGATATCAAAGGTTCTATGCTACTTGCTAACCAATACCAAAAACCAGAGATATTTAAGGATGCAGGCGCGCATAAGCTTGCCGAAATGCTTTTGTTTCGTGAGTTTAGACGCCGCCCTAAACGTCAGAACAGTTTGGAGACTCAAGGGTTAGTAATGGTTAGCTACCTAGGGTTTGATAAGATTCAAAAGCTACCTGATTACTGGGAGGCTAAGGGGCTAACTCTACAAGATTGGAAAGATTTTCTAAAAGTCTCGATGGATTTTTTTGTTCGTGAAAATAGCTATATTCAAATGAATGAAAGCTGGAAAAACTGGATTGGAGGTCATTTTTCAGCTAAAGCTTTGCGTAACCCTGAGTCTAAAGAAGAAGATGAAGTTCGTGTAAAAAAATGGCCTAAAATTCGTTCGGGTAACTATTCGCAACGCCTGATAAAATTATTGTTGCTTGGTGCCAATCTGAGTCCTGAAAAAAAATCAGATGTCGATTTAGTAAATAATTGGTTGAAATCTGCTTGGGAACAGCTTACTAAACCTGGAAATGCATTGAAGCCCGATGACAATAAATTTGCTTTGCCATGCGAACACATGAAGTTTTCGTTGGTGGATAAAGCTTATGTTTGCCCAGTTACAAATAAATTGTTAGATACCACGTTTAAGGGATATACACCTTATCTGCCAACCCATATCGACTTCTCACACATAACGGAACAGCAGCGCAAAAGCTTTATGGTAGAGCCTATTACGATTCCTGATGTATGGAAGTTTGATCAAACCCAAGATGATACTGCTATCGGATTGGCAAAAATTAGAGAAGAAGTATCAAAAGACTCAGCAATTATGAATCTACGTGCTCGTAACTTGTGGACTAATATTAGCGATAGAGTTATAGAGGGAGGCTTTTACTACCGCACAGCAGAGCATTCTGCTCAACAGTCTTCTGAACGTCTTGATACCTATGAGAGTATGTTCAAAAAAGGAAAGATTAACGTTTTGAATTGCTCTACAACTATGGAAATGGGAGTGGATATTGGCGGTATTTCGGCAGTTGTTATGAATAACGTGCCACCGCATCCTGCTAATTATTTACAACGCGCAGGTCGCGCAGGACGAAGCAAGGAGTCTCGCGCGCTCTCTTACACACTATGCCAAAACAATCCGCATGATCAACAAGTATTTGCAAATCCAAGCTGGCCTTTTGAAACGAAAATTCCAGCTCCTGCCGTAGCATTGAACTCTGGCCGATTGGTGCAACGACATATTAATTCTTTTTTATTGGCAGATTTTTTATGCAATGTGGTGGGGCCAACTCAAACAGAGAAAACCAGTCTTGTTACAGAATGGTTTTATAATGATGAAAGCGGCGAGTCTTTATGCGATCGCTTTCTAGTGCGACTAGCATCAGCGGCTTCCAGCGTAGATGAAACTCTAGTGCGGTTAGTAAAAGGGACAGCATTAGCGGGTGTATCACCAGATCAACTGCGACGCAATACAATCGAGCATTTAAAAAATCTTCAACAACGTTGGTTAGAAAATTATCGTTACTTACAAAGTGAAGTCATACAAGCCAAGAAAGACAGTCCGTATCACAAGCGGTTACGAATTGAGCTGGCGCGTCATTGCAAAGAGTATTTATTGAGAGATCTTGCAGCCCGATCTTGGCTGCCAGGGTATGGTTTTCCGACAGATGTCGTCAATTTTGATAACTTCACTATAGAAGATTATCTTCGAGTAAAAAATGCCGACGGCAATGAAAAATACGATCGTGAAGATAATGTCTCACGTTATAAAGGCTTACCTTCACGTAACCTAGCTATAGCTATTCGAGAATATGCGCCAGGGGCAGAGATTGTTCTGGATGGGCGTGTTTTCCGTTCTGCAGGCGTATCGCTGCATTGGCATAACTTGAGTGCATCTTCGAAAGAAGCCCAGAAGATGGATATTGCTTGGCGTTGCAGTGAGTGTGGTGAATTAGGCTATGAGGATAGCCTAGCAAATAAAGAAGAGTTGTTGTGTACAAACAATGCGTGTAATGCACCGATAAAAGATTTTCGCAGAGTTCTGCAACCAACCGGGTTCGTAACTGACGCTTATCAATCTGCAACGAACGATATTAACCAACAAAAATTTATACCGGTTGAGCCAGCGTGGGTGTTTGTGAAAGCGGACAAAACCCCATTGCCTAACCCTGCGATGGGGATGATGTCATACGGTGCGGACGGCCAAGTTTTTCATCATAGCCAAGGTGAGAATGGTGCTGGATATGCATTGTGCATGAGCTGTGGCCGAGCAGAGTCCATGCTAGCCAATGGTGAGTTTCCAACCACATTGACACCTTCAGGGCAGCATTTTCCACCTCGGCCTGGTAAGGAAGATAAAGACAGCAGTAATAGAAGACTGCACTGTCAAGGAAGTGGCAGTATCATGGACAATATAAGTTTAGGAGCTCATTCAAACACTGATGTGTTTGAATTGACTCTACGGCATCCGGTGAACGGTGAATATATCGCTGATACCACGGATGGAAGATCAATTGCTTTGACCTTAGCTGTTGCGTTGCGGCAAGCACTTGCAGAGATTCTTGGTGTTTCAACTTCAGAACTGGGCTATGCCAGCCGACCTAGCAAACTTAAAAATGGAAAGTCTGTTCGGATTATTCAACTTTATGATGTGATCAGTGGGGGTGCAGGCTTTGCTACAAGCGCATCACTACATATAGAGCGTCTATTACGAAACATGGTGAAAAAGCTTGAGTGCAGCCATTGTGAAACCGGCTGTAGCGAATGCTTACTAGATTCCGAAACTCGACATGATTACGACACACTTAACCGACAACAAGCATTAGAGTGGCTAGGTAATGAGTTTCAACACCATGCAGGACTACCCGACCAGGACAAGCTAGAACTTTCAGATGGGTGGTATGTTCCTGGAAGTATTGAAAGCGTATTGCGTCGTATGATTAACGAAGGCGCGACAAAGCTTACCTTGTTTACGTCTGGTGATATTGAAGATTGGGATATGGATGCTCCTCAATTTCGTCGAGCGCTTCAAAATTATATTTTCAGCGATGAGATAAAAGTCGATCTTGTTGTGCCTTCAGCTATTAAGGATAAAGAAATTGTCCAAGATCTTACTAGACTAGCGCAGCTGGGAGTTAATATTGGCTATAGCAATACTGTCCACAACGAATACTACGTTGCTCAAGTAGAGAAAAATGGCCAAATACATACTTTAGCTTCGCGCAGTCAAATTGCAGTTACTCCGAGTGCAAACTGGCATCAAGCCGATGAAATCGTCGTTCTATCCACATTACAATCTGAAGTTATATTGGAACAAATGAGTTTTGAATCTGTAGCTAGTCATGAAATAGGAGCTAAAGATTTACAGATTCATGATGAGTTAAATGGACCGCTGCCTACCTTTGGAGAGCGTTTCTGGGCTTTGATTTCAGAACAAAATTCGCAAATTCCAGAACTCTTTGAAACTGAGAAGATAGCAAAGCTGACATATTCTGATCGATACATTCAAAATCCAGCAGTGATTACTATTTTGGGTTCACTATTTAAAGCCATAAGAGGAAGTATTTCTAAGGATGCTGTGGTTCAGGTTAAGACATTATTTAAGGAAGGAAAATTTCAAGGGCATAAAGCTTTTGAAGACTGGGCGAACCAGGAGGATTTTGCTTTTTTTTCTAGCAATTGGTTAGGCACGATGCTTGGTATAAATGTTAAATTCGATATTGAAACGTCAAATAGAGACATTCCACATCATCGTGTGCTGCTTCTAGAGTTTGAAAATGGTAAATGCTTGAAAATTCGATTTGACCAAGGCGTTGCATACTGGAGAGTACGTTTTAGTTCATATCATGATATGCGGTTTGACTTTGGTGAAGCTGCGAAGGAGCAGATAATACAAATGAATAGCGTGGTTGAGTCTGCAATGGTACAAAACTCTGAGCAGAAGTGGGCAACAGATGTTTTGATTGAGCTGCTATAGAGTTAATGTTTTTGAAAAATTACTAATATTCTTGCATTTACTCTAATAACGAGCTCTTCGAATTTAGAGTGTAGAGCGATTAGCTTGTTGATAATAAGCCCCACCGAATAGCGGGGCTTGCTTGCACTAGTGGCTCTGAGTTGGTAACGACTTAAACCGTAACCACTTCTTGACGAACAAAGTAGGGCAGATCATCAATCTGCTTTTCAATAACATTGGTAATAGAACGACCAAATATTTCGTTGATAGAGAGTTCGCCGCTGGCACAATTCTCAATCTCAACTTCAAAATCTAACACCTCAGCGTCTTCGCCTTTATATAGCCTGAACTCATCAAATGACTGATACATCAGCTCTTTGCAAACGAGTATGGCGGTGTCGGCTGCTGCGGTTTCAATCAGTTGTGTTGCGATTCCGTTGTGACGATAGCTCTCGTCTACATATAACGCTGTAAGTGCAGCGTTTAAATAGGCACCAGCTTGATCTTCACAAATAGATGCTTCAACAGCCACCCAGCCAATATAGGTACCGTTTAACTCAGCCAGCCATAGAAGACGGTTAAGGTTTTGTTTGCTTTCCAGTGCTTCCAGGTGGTGCATGACATGGACCTTGCCAGCAAGGCTAGCCGAATGGCTGATAAATAGTTGAGCGGCTTCATTATCAAATGAGCGGTTGGCATTGGCTAAGCGAATCTTTAAGTTTGTTGTGTTCATTCGTGTACTCCTTTTGTTATGTACTCATTTAATAAAACACACTTTTTTTACCCGTCAATAGTGAAGAAAAACGAGAAGTCGAGTGTCTTAAACACAAGGGGTTGACGGGAATTAAAAGTATAGTAAGATTTTGGAGCTTCTCGCCGACCTCGTTGTTTGCGATAGGGATTATCCCCTCTTTAATCATCTGGCTATTAAATGTAATGGCCGTCTAACTCTTAAGTGAGTAATCCTTTTGTTTTCAAGATAAAACCAAACTTGGTTGGTTTTGCCGTTTCTGCTTTTTACAAAGCTAAAACTGCGACCTCCACCTTGTTATTAAACATCTTCGTTTTTACCCTTTAGGCATCATTTCCCAGTGAAAAATTATGCCAAAAGCCAATTAAAACAAATGCTTAATACTACTTATCAACCGCTACAAAGAAGGTTTTCATGAGAAGAAATTTCATTTTTATAACACGAGAATTAAGCTTTATAGGCTTGCCTAAAAGCCAAAATAATTTTTGTGAATATTACCCAGCATTCGATAACTTATTGATTTGTAAGGAAAATACTTGACAGGACATGCCATTTCGGAAAGGGTCGTTTGAAATTTTTAGGGGTAGGAAATAAGAATCAAAAATTTAACTTAGCGAAAAAGAAATTAGCCAAAGTCGTTAAAAATAGTTTTTTATAGGTAGAGATTAGTTATGGAAGAAAATAATGTGTTTAAACCTTTTGAATTAAATTCAAATAATTTCAATATTAAAAATTTTAAAGATGGCGATATTCCGCTCGCTGATAAACCAGCTAAAAATAATTTTAATAAGGAGATCGTTTATTTAATGGCACGATTCGCAAACGAATATATTTTGAAAAATCATAAAAACACGTTGGCTGTTTTCTCTTCAACTGAGGTGCTAAGACCGATAGGAGATAATATACACAAATATTCGTATATTGTTTATTCTCGAAATACTTCTATTCCTTTAGATATAAAAAAAGATATCGAAGTGGCCGCCTTTAAGTTCTATTTATCTTTAGCTGATTCAAACGCTTTTTCTCAAGGTGATTTTTTTAATGAGGACCCACGAGGTGAACTTATTGAAAAAGTTAACATCGATTTTGAGGAAGCTCGCGATATGGCTAGCGAATTCTTAAAGAAAAATGGGGGGAAATCCTTAGATAAAGATACTTTTGTCTTGAGTGAAAATTTTAATAAACCTTTGGCATTAGGGAGCGCGATTAAATCACTGACAATTCAAAACTTAACACAGGATAAAAAAGTTTATAAATCTATAGCGCAATTTGAAGTTATTAATTTCAAAAAAAACACTATCAATATTTATTTATACAATGATAATGAAGATAAATTATGCTCTAAAGGTAAAATTTTATATTTTGATGAAAGGTTAAAAAAACAGTTAATAGACTCTATATCACTTAGTGGCTTTTTAAATATCGAATATATCAAAGAAACTATAAACAAAAATTACAGTGAAAAATTAGTCGCGCTTAAGTTTTCATTTTCCGAAGGGCCAGGAGGGCTTTTGGTTTAATTTTTGTGTTATGCACATTATGCATGGAATTGTGCATTGATTATTTTCTTTGCACATTTTAATGCAAAATTTCAATCAAATTGCGCATGGTTACTTAGCTTTTGTACTAAATATAGGCTGTATGTGCCCCCATAGCTCAAGATAGTTGTCACCCCCTATTTTTTTTAATCAAAGAGGATGACAACACCATGCCAAGATATTCAACTGAACGTAAACAAGCTGTGATAGCTAAAATGCTACCACCCCTTAATAAGACCGCAGCTGAACTGCATAGAAGTGAAGGTATTAGCCTACAAACCCTGTACAATTGGCGCAACGAAGCAAAAATAAAAGGTAATCCTGTGCCCGGTAAAGTATCCATCGCTGAAGATTGGTCAGGGGAAGCTAAGTTCGCTGCCGTTTTAGAAACTGCCTCACTAACTGAATTAGAGTTAGGCGAATATTGTCGTAGCAAAGGACTTTATGTCGAACAGCTTAAGCTTTGGAAACAGGAGTTTTTAGCCGGTTTTTCAAACCAAGCGGTGCAGAGCAAAAGCGAACAAGCACGCTTAAAGCAAACCGAAAAAGAGCTTAAAAAGGTTCGCTCTGAGCTTAATCGCAAAGAGAAGGCATTAGCTGAAGCCGCCGCACTTTTAGTGCTGCAAAAAAAGACTCAAGCGCTTTGGGAGGACGGGGAAGACTAATCGACCTTACAAAGCGCCAAACCCTGCTTAGCAACATCCAAGAAGCTGTGTTGGCCGGTGCACGTTTAGGCCCTGCCTGTAGCATTGCAGGCATTCACAAACGTACGTACCGACGCTGGCTTAAAGACGGCCAAATCATGGCTGATAAGCGGCCTACAGCGGTTCGTAAGCCGTCGTCTAGGCAGCTCAGCGAAGAAGAGCGCCAACAGGTTATTGATGTTTGTAAAAGCACCGAATTTGTTGACAAACCCACGTCGCAAGTCGTCACCACCCTACTTGATAGAGGTGCCTATCTTGCTTCAGAAGCGACAGTTAATCGTATCCTACGTGCAAAACTAAACGCCCATCGCGGCAATACACAGCCTGACAAAGCTCCTTTCTCTAAGCCTGATACCTTTGTTGCTACGGGCCCTGGGCAGGTCTGGACGTGGGATATCACTTACTTACCAAGTCGTGTTAAAGGGCAGTTCTTTTATCTGTACATGATTCAGGATTTATACAGCCGAAAAGGCATCGGCTTTGA
>Ga0079223_10000517_pt1 | contig 19942 bp, 14 predicted proteins | sample Stecom2011_FD_75072 | JGI IMG/M metagenome (GOLD analysis project Ga0079223, IMG submission 75072) | Agricultural soil microbial communities from Utah to study Nitrogen management - Steer compost 2011 | ecosystem: Environmental > Terrestrial > Soil > Agricultural land | place: USA: Utah...
CCCTTTCACGGCGGTAACAGGGGTTCGACTCCCCTAGGGGACGCCAAGCGGGAATAGCTCAGTTGGTAGAGCACAACCTTGCCAAGGTTGGGGTCGCGAGTTCGAGTCTCGTTTCCCGCTCCAGTTTGCCTGAAAAAGCCGACTTTAAGTCGGCTTTTTTGTGCTTCGCGTTTGAGTGGTTGGGCTGCCAGAGCCCGATACGGGGGTTTTTCTGTTACACTAACGCCCGTTTAAGACAGTCCCAGCAACCGAGTCCGTTCTCTTTCGTAATCAAAATCGTCTCCTTGTATTTGCGCCTCATGGCATTGTTCCTCCAGACGCTGGTATAGGTGAATTTCCTCGTCAGGCATAAAATGCAGGCAGTCTCCGCCAAAGTGCCACAAAAGATCACGCGGTATCAGCGGGGTCAGATGAGGATAAGCGGCGATAATACGACAGAGCATCTGCTGGCCCTGAAGGCTGTATTCGGATTCGCCCAGGGTAGGCAAGGCCTCCAGGGTACGTAAAAACTCAATATGCTCGTCCTCACAGTCATCCAGAATAAACGGAGGCTGTTGCTGAACGGCCATAATCATTTGGCTTAACAAGCGCCGATAAAAAGCTTGTTGCCGATGGACGGGGGAGGATGGCATGGCAGAGTCTCCAACAGCCAATGGTGAGAATTTTATTTAACAGTGAGATGGGGTAATGCAAACACCAGCACTTTCCATACACAACCTGCGCAAGGTCTACGATAACGGCTTTAATGCCCTTAAAGGCATCTCTTTGGAGGTGCAAGCGGGCGATTTTTTTGCCGTATTAGGCCCCAATGGTGCGGGCAAGTCTACCATGATTGGCATTATCAGTTCGCTGGTACGCAAAAGTGCCGGGCAGGTAGAAGTCTTTGGGAAAAGTATTGATACGCATTTTTCTGAGGCCAAGCAGGACCTGGGCATTGTGCCCCAGGAGTTCAACTTCAATATGTTTGAAAAGGCCCTGGACATTGTGGTGCAGCAAGCAGGTTATTACGGTATGCCGCGCGAGCGTGCCCTGAAGCAGGCGGAAAAATATCTGCGCCAGTTGGGGCTGTGGGATAAACGCCACACGCCCGGTCGCATGCTGTCCGGAGGAATGAAGCGGCGCTTGATGATTGCCCGCGCGCTGGTGCACGAGCCGCGTATTTTGATCCTCGATGAGCCCACAGCCGGGGTGGATATTGAGTTGCGCCGTTCCATGTGGGAGTTTTTGCGCACTATCAATGCTCAGGGAGTGACCATTATCCTGACCACCCATTATCTGGAAGAAGCTGAGAGCCTGTGTCGTAACGTGGCGATTATTGATCATGGTGAAGTGATAGAAAATACCAGTATCAAACACCTCTTGCAGCGTTTGAATCAGGAAGTTTTTATTTGTGATGTGGCTGAACCTTTAACGTGTGCGCCGGGAGTAAGCGGATACCGCACGACTTTACTGGACGAGTATAGTTTTGAAGTGGCGGTGGAGAAAGGCCAATCGCTCAATGCTGTTTTTTCTGCTTTGAGCGCCGCTGAGGTCAGGGTGATCAGTATGCGCAATAAATCCAATCGGCTGGAAGAGCTATTCGTATCTTTGGTCGGCGGCGGTGATAGCGGGGAACAAGTCAGTGCAATTTAATCAACAAATGGTGGCCCTTGCCACGCTTGTGCGCAAGGAAATCAAACGCTTTACCCGTATCTGGGTGCAGACACTTTTGCCCCCGGTGATCACCATGAGTTTGTATTTTGTCATCTTTGGCAAACTAATCGGCAGCCGTATCGGCACCATGGACGGCATTCCCTATATGCACTTTGTCGTGCCGGGGCTGATTATGATGGCGGTATTGACCAACTCTTACTCCAATGTGTCATCTTCTTTTTTTAGCGCTAAATTTCAGCGTTCCATCGAAGAGATTCTGGTATCGCCCACGCCCAATGTCATTATTTTATTGGGGTATTGCCTGGGCGGTATGGCGCGTGGTTTATGTGTCGGAGTATTAGTGCTGGTGGTGGCTTTGTTCTTTACCGATATCCAGGTTCACAGTCCGGCGCTTATGTTGTTAGTGGTGGTGGGCACGTCTTTATTCTTTTCCCTGGCGGGTTTTATCAATGCCGTTTACGCCACGACCTTTGATGATATTTCTATTATGCCCACCTTTGTGTTGACGCCTTTGACGTACCTGGGTGGGGTTTTCTATTCTGTTAATCTGTTGCCGGACTTCTGGCGTTGGGTGTCTCAACTGAATCCGATTTTACATATGGTAGAAGCCTTTCGCTACGGTATGCTGGGCAGCTCAAGCGGCCACGCCTGGGTGGCGGTATTGTGTCTTTTGTTGGCCACTAGTGTCTTGTTTGCGGTGAGTTTATACCTGTTGAAACACAGCAAGAGCCTGAGAGCCTGATGGCAGATATTTTGCAAAAAAGTCCGCTGGGAAAAACCACCAGTTATTGTGACCGCTATGATCCGAGCTTGCTCTTTCCCATCGCTCGCAGTCAATCGCGCAATGCTCTGTCGCCCGAGCTGGTTTATGCAGGTGTGGATATATGGACGGCGTATGAGATTTCCTGGCTAAACCCACGGGGGCTGCCTCAGGTGGCGGGGGCAGAGTTTATGATTCCTGCCGACAGTGAAAACATTATCGAATCAAAATCCTTTAAGTTGTATTTAAATTCTTTTAATCAGACGGCTTTCGCCACTGCTGATGAGGTTAAGGCAACGTTGATCCGGGATTTAAGTACAGTAGCGGCAGCGCCAGTGGCCATCAAATTGTTGAGCATGTCGCAAGCGGCCAGCCACCTGATAAGTAATTTTTCGACTGTGCTGGGGGCTACCAGTTTGGATGATCAGGATATCCTTATCGATACCTATCAGCCGCAACCGGAGTACCTTAAAGTCTTGCCGGGCGAAGAGGTGAGCGAATCCCTTTGCAGCGATTTGCTGAAATCCAATTGCCCGGTGACAGGACAACCCGACTGGGCCAGCATTTGCTTGGAGTATCAAGGTCAACCCATCGACAGGGCGGGCTTGTTGCGCTACCTGGTGTCATTTCGTCAGCATCAGGACTTTCACGAACACTGTGTTGAAAGAATCTTCAGTGATCTGATGCAGCGCTGTGCTCCCAGAAAACTCTCGGTCTATGCTCGCTACACTCGTCGGGGCGGGTTGGATATTAATCCCTTTCGCAGCACAGATAAGCACGCCTTGCCCCCGGAGCTGCGCTTATGGCGGCAGTAAAAAAAGGGTGCGAGCGAAGGGGTTAGACAATAACCTTGTCTTTCAATTTTTGCGCCGCTTTTAACAGGGCGTTGATGACGTGTTCCTTGTCATAATTCTTGACCTTTTCAAGGTCCAGGTGCATGGCAAAGCCTTCGGTGCGATCTTCAAAGTATGTCTGGTTGCGACCCATATCCTTACGCAATCCCGCCACCTGATACACCTTGGTGGGCGAGCTGAAGCCTTTCACCATGATTTCGCCTTTGTCGCGACACATGACCGAATCTTTTACCAGAGACCAGGTTTCGTGCGAGATCAAAATTTCATCAGGCGCGGCGGCCGATTCCAGACGGCTGGCGAGGTTAACATGGGTGCCCAACACCGTGTAGTCCAGATGACTGGAGGTGCCAAAGGTGCCCACAGTGCAATAGCCTGTGTTGATGCCCATGCGCACTTGCAGAGGCTTTTTCAGTCCTTGGTTGTACCATTCATGCTGCAGAGATTTCATTTTCTTTTTCATGGCAATCGCCATAGTGACGCAGCGCAAACAGTCTTCTTTAACCCCTTTGCTTTGGTTGTCGCCAAAGAAAACCATCATGCCGTCGCCCATAAACTTATCGATGGTGCCGCCGTAATGAGCCACAATTTTGGTCATTTCTGTTAGGTAATGGTTAAGCAGTTCGGTAAGAGTCTCGGCCTCCATTTCCTCTGAGAGTTGACTGAAATCCTTGATGTCAGAAAAGAAAATAGTGACGCGCTTGCGTTCTGCCTGCAGGGTTTCATTGCGCCCTTGATTGACTGCCTGCCATACCGCAGGGGCGAGGTAACGGGAGAGTTTGTAGGCACGAATCTTGTGCCATTTTTGTTCGTTAATAAGTTTGGCATTGGCCAGCTTCAATTTGCGAAACCGTTGATGCATAAACAAGGCATACACAAGAAAGTAGGTGAAAATACCAATAAGCGTGGCCGCGCTGACCTCGATATTGCTTTGAAAAACCCACTGAGGTCGGTAAAACAACATGCTGATGGCAATGCCCGCGCCGAGGGCGGCATTGTCCTCTAGCCAACGCCGTAAGCCTCCGCTTAACAGGGCGTTAAATTGAATCATGGCCAGAAATAATATCAGCGGCAAAAGATTAAAGTGGGTAAGGTTGATAACGACCCCCACCAGCGCCGCATCAGAGTAAGCCAGCCACTGGGAAGTTCGAGCATAATCTTGCGGAGGGGCTTTGCGTAAATAGGCAAAGGTGGCGGGGGCATATATAAGAATATAGATAATCACGCCCGCATAGAGCCAGTTGATATTCTCCCAGTCGATCAGTGCCGCCAGTGTGCCTGCCATAGTAAAACTGAGCAGGGAACGGAAATAATGTTGCTGTAAAGCCGCATCTCTTTGTTCGGATTCGTGTTCTGGAAGGCTGATCATGATATTTTCTGTTGTCCTCAACTGACCCTCTCATGTTATACAGGCCGATGGTTCAGGTCTAGCCGATTATTATACGACAGCCGACTTTATACTGGCTCGTCTCTCTGCTGTGGCAGATCTTCCAGCTCCGCATAACCCTGCTGCTGCTCTTCCAGGGTATTAATTCGTTCCAGCAGGTCTTTGCTTTCGACGGTAAATTGTGTCAAAGCTGCACGCATACTCTGGATGGTTTCTTGATCAGTCGCTTGTAAATGCGCCAGGTGATTATGTTGTGTTTGGACTTCGGCAAGCTCCCTTTCCAGTAAAGCCACACAGGTTTCAGATTCTTTCATATAACGTAAATGCTGCTGCAGTTGAGCTTTCAAGTCCTGGATCACTTGCTCCTTTTGCTCTGCACTTTCCGCTGCGCGCACTTGTTTTTGCAGTTGTCCGATAAGCCGATGTTGATCGGCCGCCAAGTTGCGTAAATTTTGCAGCTCATCGACAGTCCGAGTGTCGGGATAAAAGTCGGGACTATTTTTTTCTTCGCCGCCGGGTGGCTCTTGTTCCAGGTTGGCGATGCGCTGGTCGCGAGTGTGTACCGCTTCTTGCAGCGCTTCCAGTTCTGCTTGCAATTCGGCATTGGCAGAACTCCCGGTTTGTTCGGCCTCTTTGGTCTCGGGCGAAGAGGGCGCGTCTCTTTGTTCTAGCGCCTGGCGTAGAATTTGTTGCTGGCGATTCAGCAGGCGCCGCAACCGATGAATATACAGCAACAATAAAAGGCAGATCCCGGCCATTATTACCAGGGCCTCAAGGTTAATTATCCACCAGATAGAAGGGGTTGCCATAATGGGTGTCCAAAAATTGCTGTGTAACGGATAGAGCTGGAAAACCTCGGCGGTCTTTCGCCACAGTATGGTACAGCCTTCAATTGGATGCGAATTTAGACGCAAGTGGCATGATATAGTAAGCCTTCGTAATCCAGGAGACGTGTTATGCAGGCTATTAAGGCTCTGACTGAGCGGGTATCCACAGGGCGGTTGGTGTCGCCGGCCCCCAGCTCTGATCAAATAGAAGTTTTGCTGCAGGCGGCTATGCGCGCCGCAGATCATGGGCGATTGCAGCCCTGGCGTTTTTTACTGATAAAAGAAGAAGCGCGCGAACATCTTGGCGAGCTGTTTTGTCGAGCGGCATTAAGCTCTCAGCCTGACCTTACACCGGAAGTGCAAAACAAATGCCGAGCCATGCCCCAGCGCGCACCTTTGTTGTTGGTGGTTATCGCCCGCTTGGCGGAGCATCCCAAAGTGCCTGCAGAGGAACAATTACTGTCGGCAGGAGCAGCGGCGCAAAACATCGTCAATACCGCTTTTGCCCTGGGGTTGGGAGCCATGTGGCGCACCGGTGAAATGGCCTATCACCCTGAGGTTTTGGCAGGGCTCGGCCTTGCCGCCAATGAAAAGCTGGTGGGATATATCTATTTGGGCACCCCTGCAACGCCTCCGGCTGCGCCCAAGGTGTCGGCAGTGGCTGACTTTTTACAGGTCTGGCCATGAGCCGGCGATTTGCCGTTGCGTTTATCAGGGTGTTTGTGTACATTAGCGCCCCTCGCAAAATGCTGCAAAAAGCGATTTGCATCAATGCGACAAACGCGGCCCAAGGGTAGGGATAAACCGCTTTATGGAATAGGCGCATCGGGAAAAGGTGAGGTGGCCGAGTGGCTGAAGGCGCTCGCCTGGAAAGCGTGTATACCGAAAGGTATCGAGGGTTCGAATCCCTCCCTCACCGCCATATTAAAAACCGCCCTTGATGGGCGGTTTTTTATTGCCTCAGGTTTGTGGAAGACTGCACCGGCTTTGGGGTTGGGTAAGAAAGCAACAAGTTGCCCGCCGGTTGTTCAAGGGATAAAAAGAAATAGAAAAATGAAGGAATTTGTCAGTTGAGTGCTTGACGAGAGCGATATCAGTTACTACTATACGCGCCTCTTACGCACTCGTAGCTCAGCTGGATAGAGTACTCGGCTACGAACCGAGCGGTCGGAGGTTCGAATCCTCCCGAGTGCGCCATTTAAAAAGCCCGCAGCCTGTGTCTGCGGGCTTTTTGTTAGAAGCGCAACTATTCTCTTTTTCCTTTGGAGTGGTTGGAGTGGAGAGAACAACGGCAACCTTTTTATAAAGCCGCAAACAGGATCTGTTTATGCTTGACAAGGTTGCAGCGCAACTCTAGAATGCGCACCTCTTTTGGGGCCTTAGCTCAGCTGGGAGAGCGCAACACTGGCAGTGTTGAGGTCAGCGGTTCGATCCCGCTAGGCTCCACCAAATAAAGAAACCCGCTTCGTGCGGGTTTTTTTATGCCTATCCATAATGGCCGCCAGCGGCAGCTGTTGTCGGCCTGCCTCTATTAAAGGCTTCTCTCTCTATCGCTGGGTCCATAACGGGAGTGGCGATTTCCTCCTTTAGTGCTGTGTGATCCGCTTTACGCAGTGCCCACGCTAGAAAATTCAGCATTTTTATTAGCTGTGGTTAAGGTTAACATTGCGTATGTAACCGTTTACAGTAAACATCTCGCGGCCCTGGCTATTGAATCCATCTTTTCCTTGGCGTAGATTCGGAGGCTGCTGAAAATTAAACCCATTGCCCAGCCTATTATTTGATGAGTTTTTGCTCGGAAAGACTAATTAGTGTTCGCTTTAAGGGGCTGGTCTGGCTGCAGATGGGTATTGGGTTGTTGGCTGCGCTGAAACTGTCGAGTGGTTATCTGTGAAGGATTGTTGTTAAGGCAAGTAAGGGCGGCCCGCTGAAAGCGGAAAACAGCTCGTATCAGATTTGTAGAGGCAGCTTGGGGCTGGAATGACGAGAATTCCGCAAGTTGTTGATTTTTATTATTTATTTGTGTGTTTTTAAGCTTGGCGTTGCCTTCTTGAGAGGGCTTTGTGAGAGAACGCTGAGTGCGTTAATAAAGTGTAAATTTTGCTTGATCACTGCGTCAGATTGGCGTAAGTTAGGGCAACTTTAAAATCAATGCGCTTAAATAGTGTTCAGAGCGCAGAAGTGTATTAACGGTCATTGATATGGCCCCGGAGGACCTAGCCTCCAAAGATTCGTGCTGCCGTATGCATATGATAGTGGTGCGAACTCTACCTGACAGGATCCCGGGATCCGGCCAGGTGGAAGTAAATAGTACTGGAATTTCAGTTCTAATCATAATAAAGGAGAGAGCTTCATGTATAAAAAAACCCATTTTCAGAGAAAGCTAATCGCTTCAGCGGTGGCTTCTTGCATGATGACGGGCCTGAGTGGCGTGGCATTAGCGCAAGATGACACTATGCTTGAAGAGGTAGTGGTCACTGGTATCCGTGCGTCGCTTGACCGGTCTATGGATATCAAACGTGACTCTGCTGGTGTGGTAGACGCCATTTCTTCTGAGGATATCGGTAAGTTCCCCGATACCAACCTGGCAGAATCTCTGCAGCGTATTACCGGTGTTTCTATTAGCCGTAATAACGGTGAAGGTGCAGAAGTAACCGTGCGTGGTTTTGGTGCGGGCAACAACATGGTGACCTTGAACGGTCGTGTCATGCCAGCCGCACAAACATCTAATGGCGGTGGCGGTGGTTCACGTGCTTTTGACTTCGGCAACCTTGCATCAGATGGTATTAGCGGCGTAGAAGTTTATAAAACTGGTAAAGCGTCCATTACCACTGGTGGTATTGGCGCAACTATTAACCTGCTGACTGCTAAGCCACTGGATAACCCAGGCCTTAATGCCAGCTTTGGCGCTAAAGCCATACACGACACCACCAACCGTACTGGTGACGATGTAACTCCAGAAGTATCAGGTCTGGTGAGCTGGGCCAATGACAACGCCACCTTCGGTGTTGCTTTGAGTGTTAGCCATTCGCAGCGTGACTCCGCTCAAACAGGTGCTTTTGTTAACGGCTGGATGATCAGCGAATGGGACGGCCTCGCCAACCCAGGTAATCTGTGGAATGGCGACAACGTTAACGTCATTAATCCGCCAGAAAACGGGCAGTTGTTCGCTCGCTTTGAGGATATCCGCTATCAGTATACCGATACTCAGCGTACCCGTGACAATGCTCAGTTAACCCTTCAGTTTGCCCCTACGGACGATTTTACAGCGACTGTGGATTACACCTTTGCTGAAAATGAATCTCAGACACACCTGGGCCAATCCGGGCAGTGGATGCAGCAGGGCGGCAACCTCCGCACGGTCGAGTTTGATAATCAGGCAATTGCCACTCCTCTGTACGTGAGAGAAACCTATGCCAACGGTATCGATGAAGGCTTTGAGCAGCAGTGGAACGAGCACACTCATACCCTGGACTCCATTGGTATTAACCTTGAGTATCAAGTTAACGATGCGCTAAGTTTCACCTTGGATGTGCATGATTCAGAAATGCATAGCCGTGGTACTGGTCCAGTCGATGCCAACGGTCGCGCTACCGGACAGGTTCGTTTGGCTTTGGCCGCGCCTACTGTAACTGAGCGTGAGTGGTGGTTTGGTGGCGACAGTGCAAAACTGCCTACCTACCTTAACCAGTATGACGACAGTATTCCTGGCCGTGGAGCAAACGGTAACGGCGTAATGGATGCCGGAGACGTTGGTTCAACCATGCTCAACCTCAGCACCGCTGATCAGTTGTCTACGGTTACCCAGATTCAGCTTGGAGGTAGCTACGAGTACGAGAACGGTCGCTTTGACTTTGGTGTTGAAGCACGTGAAATGGAATCTCACACCGTTAACTACCATGCGCAGGACAGAGCCTTGGGTGGTTGGGACGCTAGCTATCCTGGTGAGTTCGGCGACTTGGTCGAGCCTTTCGATCTGCATGGCGAGTTTGATGACTTCTCTCCCAACATGAACAGTGCTTATAGCTTTAGAGCTAACGCGGTTGACATGTACCACGCTGCGGCCAACATTGATCGCTATAGCGACATCGTGCCAACGGCCATGCCTCAGACTGCTGACAACCGGGTAACTGAAGAGATGTTGGCTGCTTTCTTCCAGTTTGAAGTAGGCGGTGATCTGGGTGGTATGCCTTTTAACGTCTTGGCCGGTTTGCGCTATGAAACTACCGATGTAGACTCAAGCTCTCTAGCCGCCGCTTATAGAACGATTTGGGCAAGTAATAACGACCTTACCATTCAGGCAGTTGACTCTGACGACGCACACTTCGCTAGCGCTGAAGCAAGTTATGACAGCCTGCTGCCAAGCTTCGACTTCTCGCTGAATATTACCGAAGACCTGGTTGGTCGCTTCTCAGTTAGTAAGACTATTGCTAGGGCCGGTCTGGGCTCCTTGGGTGTATCAGCTTCTGGTTTTGGTGCCGGTGGAGGTTCAACCATGTTGGGTGCAGAGCCTCAAGCGAGTGCTTCAAACCCAGCTCTGTTGCCTCTGGAGTCCACTAACTTTGACCTGTCGCTAGAATGGTACTACGACGATTCCAGCTATGTATCGATTGGTGCCTTTGAGAAAAACGTTTTCAACTTCATTGGTAATGAGCAAGTAAACCGCGAATTGCTTGATATTCGTAACCCGACCGAAGGTCCTCGCGCGCAAAGGGCAGCTCAGCAGTTGAGTGATCGTGGAATCTCATTGAACGATGACACCCTGTTCGGGCAGATTGTCTTTAATGAGTTTGTTGACCTGGACGGTGGGCTTTATGCCGATTGGGTTAATACGTTCGGCAATGTTCAATTCGATGGCTCAGAAGAGCAAGCCTTCTACCTGCAAAATAGCGGTGATAATGCCAGTCCTGACGCGTGGAACATCGTCTCTCGTGACGAGGATCCTCTGACTGTCTTCAGAACTGCCACACCCAATAACGGTAGAGAAGCCAAGATCCACGGTATGGAATTTGCCGTTCAGCACTTCTTTGGTGATACCGGCTTTGGTGTTCAGGCCAACTACACCATTGTTCGTGGTGACGTAGCCTTTGACGACCTGGGTGATCCAAACGAAAATCAGTTCTACTTGTCTGGTTTGAGTGATACCGCAAACCTCGTGGGTATGTATGAGACTGATCGCTTCCAGGCTCGTCTTGCCTACAACTGGCGTGATAAGTACATCGCTGGCGGTGGTAGAGGCTCAATCAACCCGATGTATGTTGAGGCTTACTCTCAAATCGACGTTAACCTGAGCTACGAAGTTATCGATAACCTGACTCTGTCCTTGGAAGGCATCAACATCACTGGTGAAAACAGCCGTTCACACGGCCGTAATTACAACATGTTGTATGACCTGTGGGACCTGGGCGCTCGTTATCAGACAGGTGCTCGCTATACATTTTAATTAAATCGCTTTATATTTAATTAAAATGCCTTATCTTTGATAAGTAAAAAAGCCGCTGCAAAGCGGCTTTTTTAATTCACTTGATATGTGCCTTATGATTTTTTACCTATTTATGGGTAGTTAAATAACTCTTTGAACGATTAGTGGTTAAATAATGGCAAATAACGTATTACTCAATAACGTATCTCATCAAGACCTCAAGGTTGTTGCACATTTCGGTGCTGAATTTGGCGATAACGTTGGCAGTGTTTTGGCTTTCCCCACAGAATTTTTAGAGCTACAAAAAGAATATCCCATTCTATTTAGAAAGGATTCAGAAACTGGCAAGTACAAAGCTACTGTGCTTTTAGGATTGAGCCAAAACGAGAATCTTTTTTTAAATCCAAGTGCTCGTTCGGGCTGGGTGGCAAATTATATTCCTGCCATTGTGGCTAAAGGGCCTTTTTTAATTGGTTTGCAGCCTCAAAGCTCGGACAGTAAAAACGCTCCTCTTATTCATATAGATATGGACCACGCTAAAGTGGGGCATGAAGATGGGGTGCCATTATTTTTAGAGCACGGCGGTAATAGCGCCTATTTGGAACGCATCGCTAATGTATTAGAAATAATTCATAACGGCATGGCTGTACAAGATGCGATGTTTAATGTATTTTCTCAGCTGGACCTAATTGAACCGCTGAGTATTGAGATCGATTTACACAATGGTGAGAAACATGATTTGGTGGGAAATTACACCATTAACCATGAGAAACTCGCCGAACTGAGTGGCGATAAATTAGAACAGTTAAGCCGGTTAGGATTTTTGCCTTTAGCTTATGCTGTAGTCACATCGCTGACAAATATACAGACATTGACAGAGATTAAAAAAATAAAAAGTGAGATGTGAGGATAGCGATAAGCAGGCGTAATAGAGTTCATCATGCAAACGACAATTACGGCTAAAACTACCGTTATTACTGACTATAAAAATGTAACGCTAGAGAGTATCTTTGCTGCTAAAAAACCAGTAATTATCAAAGGATTGATTAATGATTGGCAGCTTGTAGAGCAAGGGCGACAATCAAACAGCAGTGCGATTGATTATTTGAAATCGCACTACAACGGTCGTCCTGCTGTTGCGTGTATAGGAGCGCCCGAGATCAACGGACGCTTCTTCTATAATGAACAGGCAACGGAGTTAAATTTTCGTACCGAACGGATGGGAATTGACGAGGTGCTTGACTGCATCCAGGCGGGTTTTACAGAAGAAAATCCTTCTTCCTACTACATTGCCTCTAATGTTATAGATACACACTTTCCTCGTCTTAGAAGTGAAAACGATATTGAAATCCCTCGGCCGGATGCTGATTACCCATTGGAAGACTTGCGGGTGAGTATTTGGATAGGGAATCGCACGACGGCCTGTTGCCATTATGATACTTCGGACAACTTGGCTTGCTGTGTCGTAGGTAAACGCAGGTTTACCCTTTTTCCACCCGATCAAATTAGCAATCTCTATCCGGGGCCGCTAAGCCCGACACCGGGGGGGCAGGCATTGAGTATGGTGGATTTCGATAATCCTGATTTTACTCGATATCCCAATTTTGCCGAAGCAATCAAGCATGGGCAAGTGGCTGAGCTGGAAGCGGGAGATGCCTTGTATTTGCCTAGCATGTGGTGGCACCAGGTGGAGTCGCTAACTCCGTTGAATGTATTAATCAATTACTGGTGGAGCAACTCGGCAAAGCATATGGGCTCGGGGGTGAATGTCCTGTATCACGCATTGCTTGGCTTGCGCGATAAGCCTGAACATGAAAAGCAGGCGTGGAAGCATGTATTCGACCATTATGTCTTTGGCGACCCTAAGCAGGCGGCAGAGCACTTGCCTGAGCCAGCGCGTGGGTATCTTGGCGAGCTTGATAAAGTAAAGAGCAGGACGTTGCGGGCTTTGTTGTTAAATATGCTTAACCGTTAGTTGAATATCAACGGCCTGTTATTAAAAGGTGAGGTGACTGATTTGCAAACGAATAAGGTTAAAAAAGTAGTCATAGTCGGTGGTGGTACTGCTGGTTGGGTGGCTGCTGCCGGGTTGTCCAAACAGCTCGGTAAACTGATTGATTTAGAGCTAATTGAGTCTGAGCAGATTGGTACCGTTGGCGTGGGTGAAGCGGCCATCCCTCCCATGAGAACCTATCATTCTTTATTAGGTATCGACGAGCAGGAGTTTATGCGTGCTACTCAAGCCGTATTTAAACTCGGAATTTCCTTTAAAAACTGGGGTGAAGTAGGCGATGAATATTTTCACCCGTTTGGCTCTACCGGCCAAAGCAGCTTTCTTGCGGATTTTCAGCACTTTTGGCTGCACGGCAGGAGCAAGGGTATAAATTATCCCTTTAGTGATTATAGCCTTGAGAGTCAGGCTGCTTTAGCGCACAAGTTTGCCACATCAAAGAGCGGTAAAATCAATTTTGCTTATCACCTTGATGCTACGCGTTACGCCTTTTTTCTGCGGGAATTTAGTGAAAAACTGGGCCTTAAGCGCACCGAAGGCAAGATTCAGCAAGTGTTCCAGCACCCTAATGGGGATATTAAATCCTTGCAGTTGGAATCGGGTGATATTATTGAAGGGGATTTGTTTATCGACTGTACCGGTTTCCACGGTTTGTTGATTGATAAAACCTTAAAAACGCCTTACGAAGATTGGACCCATTGGTTGCCCTGTGACACCGCAATTGCGGTGCAAACGGAATCGGTTGATAAGCCCAACCCCTATGTGACTTGTACCGCTCACCAATCAGGCTGGCAGTGGCATATCCCGTTACAACACAGGGTCGGTAATGGCAATGTGTTTAGCAGCCAGTATATGTCCATTGATGAAGGGCGCCAGCATTTGCTGGATAATGTGCGCGGTAAAACACGGACCGAACCGCGTGTGATTCGATATCAAACCGGTCGGCGTAAGCTTTTTTGGAATAAAAACGTTATCGCAATGGGGCTGTCCAGCGGTTTTGTTGAGCCATTGGAGTCTACCAGTATTTATTTGTTTATGAATGGTGTCATCAGGCTGATGCGAATGTTCCCATTTGGTGGAATCACTCAGTCAATTATTAATGAATATAACGCTCTGTCGATTGCCGAGCTAGAAAACATCCGCGATTTTATTATTCTGCATTATCACGTTACCTCGCGTGAAGACAGTGAGTTTTGGCGCTACTGTAAAAATATGGAGGTGCCTGATTCCTTAGCTCATCGCATTGAGTTATTTAAAGAAAGTGGCTATGCCTTCCAGGGTGACGGGGAGTTATTTAGGCTTGATTCATGGTTATATGTGATGTTGGGGCAGGGAATTATGCCTAAAAGTTACCACTCTATATTTAAAACGATGACAGACGCTGAGTTAGGCGGTCACTTAAGTCATACACGGAAGGTTATTGCTGAAGCAGTGAAGAAGCTCCCCAGCCATGAGGAGTTTATTAATTACTATTGCAAGACCTCGCCTTGAGTTTGATTATGTAATTATCCAGGAAGCTCTGCTAACCTTAATAGCCGCCCCTTGGGGCGGCTTTTTTGTTTCCTGCGTCCAAGTGATTTATGCTGGTGCAAAGACAATAAAATCCAGAAGGAATTCCTATGCTGACATATCGTTTTCTACGTCAATTACCGCTTGTCGGGCTACTGCTGGCCATGACGGCATGCTCTCCTTCGGACGATTCTGTGAGTGCAGAGCAGGCACCTTCAGAGGCCGCTCCTTCCGTTTCATCCGCTTCTTCCTCCGCCGTAAACTGGCCTGCCCTGACCAGCGAGGTTAAACGCGATTCTGCTTTAGAGGCGCGGATTGATGAGCTGTTGGCGCAGATGACAGTGGAAGAAAAAGTCGGACAAATTATTCAGCCCGAGATTAAACAGGTGACCCCGGAGGATGTGCGCAACTATCACCTGGGCTCGGTGTTGAACGGCGGTGGCACCACGCCCAACAACGATAAATATGCGGCTATTCAGGACTGGGTAGACTTGGCGGATAGTTATTATCAGGCCTCGATAGACACTAGCGATGGTCGCCTGGGTATTCCCATTATGTGGGGCACGGATGCTGTTCACGGTGTGGGCAATGTCATCGGTGCCACTCTTTTTCCGCACAATATTGCCTTGGGCGCTACCGATAACCCGGCGCTAATAGAAAAGATTGGCTGGGCCACGGCGCGAGAGCTGGCGGTGACCGGTATTGACTGGAACTTTTCTCCCACGGTGGCGGTAGCTCGCGATGAACGCTGGGGGCGTACCTATGAGGCTTATTCGGAAGATCCGGAAATAGTGGCGGCCTATGCGGGGCCTATGGTGCATGGTCTGCAAGGCCGGGCTGAGGAAGAGGACTTTCTCGGCCAGCAGCGGGTGATTGCCACGGCCAAACATTTTATTGGCGATGGCGGGACAGAGCGTGGTATTGATCGCGGCGATACGCTAGGAGACGAGCGTGAGCTGCGCGATATCCACGGCCCCGGTTATTTCTCGGCGATTGAAGCGGGTGTGCAGGTGGTGATGGCTTCCTTTACCCGCTGGGACGGTATTCGCATGCACGGTCACCAATACCTCCTGACCCAGGTGCTCAAGGAGCAGATGGGCTTTGACGGGCTGGTGGTGGGCGACTGGAGTGGTCACGGGTTTATTCCTGGCTGTACCGCGCTGGATTGTCCACAGGCGATCAATGCCGGACTGGACATCTATATGGCTCCTGAGCCCGAGTGGAAAACCCTGTTTGATAATACCGTGCGTCATGTAAACGAAGGCACCATTACCGCCGCGCGTCTCGACGATGCCGTGCGCCGTATATTGCGTGTCAAACTGCGCGCAGGCTTGTTTGATAAAGGACGGCCTTCTCAGCGCCCACTGGCGGGTGATGAAAGTGTACTGGGAGCAGCAGAGCATCGCGAAATCGCTCGCCAGGCGGTGCGTGAATCATTGGTGATGCTGAAAAATAATGACGGCTTGTTGCCGCTCTCACGCCAGCAGCACGTGCTTGTGGCAGGCGACGGTGCCGATAATATTGGCAAGCAAACCGGTGGCTGGACTATCTCCTGGCAGGGCACAGGTAATGCTAACAGCGACTTTCCGGGCGCTACTTCTATCTATCAAGGCATTGAGGCCGCCGTGCGTGAAGGCGGAGGCTCAGTTGAGCTCAGTGAGATAGGCGAGTATGCACAGAAACCGGATGTGGCCATTGTGGTATTTGGCGAGAACCCTTATGCCGAGATGCAAGGTGATATTCCCAATCTGCTCTACCGTCAGGGGCATACAGAAGATCTGGCGCTGCTGCGTCAATTGCAGGCCGATGATATTCCAGTAGTGGCTTTATTTATCACTGGTCGTCCGCTGTGGGTTAACCGCGAGTTGAATGCCACGGATGCCTTTGTGGTGATCTGGCAGCCGGGCACTGAAGGCGCCGGTGTGGCGGATGTCATCTTCCAAAATAATGCAGGCGAGATTCACTATGACGCGACGGGCCGACTGCCCTTTTCCTGGCCTGCACGACCCGATCAGTATGGTCTTAACCGGGGTGATGAAGATTATCAGCCGCTGTTTGCCTACGGCTTTGGGCTCAGCTACGCCGATACCGATACGCTGGGAGATGAGCTGTCTGAGGAAGGCCTGGCCGGCACCGAGACGCTAGAGGTGCTGGAGCTGTTTAATCGCCGGCCGATTGATCCCTGGGAGCTGGAAGCCATAGGGGCGGAAAATGATCGCCAGACAATGCTGAGCAATACCTTGCACACTTCCACTGTGCATATTGAAGCAGTGGATCGCAATGAACAGCAAGATGCTCGGCGTGTGCTCTGGAATGGTGAGGGTCCTGGGCAGATGGCTTTATTCACTCAAGAGCGACAGGATTGGAGCGGCTATCTGCGCGATAAGGCGGCTTTGATATTTGATCTGCGCGTGGATCATGGGCCCACCGAAGCGACTTACTTGCGTCTGGGGTGCGGTTCGTATTGCGCCTCGGATATTGATGTTACCGAGAGTATTCGCGCCCATATGACAGGGCAGGGGTGGCAAACTATCTCGGTAGACCTGAACTGCTTTCCCACCTCGGGGGATAACTTTGGGGTGATTCAGCCGCAGGAAGAGTTTATTACTCAGGTGTTGCAGCCCTTTAGTATCTACACCACCGGGGAGCTAGAGCTGACCTTTGCCAATGTGCGTCTGGAAAAACACAAGGCCGAGGGAGCGATTCTGGACTGTCAGCAATAATTCTCAACAGAGAAGATGGGCGTCTTAGCGCCAATTTTCCCAGGCGTCCATCACCTTGACGGAGTAACGGTAGCTGCCATAGCTACCGTTGTAACGGGCTAAGGCTTCAGCCAGACGGCCCTCGGCTATATCAATATAATGCTTGAGGATAATGCACCCGTAACGCAGGTTGGTAGTGACGTCTGTCAGGTTGTCCTCAGGCCGGCCAATTTCATTTTTCCAAAAGGGCATAACCTGCATCATGCCCTGAGCTCCTACGCGCGAAATAGCGAAGCGATTAAAGTGACTTTCCACTTCAATCACGGCTAATACCAGCTCGGGTTTAACGCCTGCGGCATGGGCTTCACGGTGTATCAGGCGCAACAGATGGAGCCGCTCATCGGCATCTTTAACGTAGCGCGCCAGTCGTCCACTCATCAGCATCAGCCAGGCTTCGGCATCAAAGCGATCCGAAAAGCTGTCGGCGTCTTCTATATGATTTATTAATAGCTGGCGTAGTTCGTCGTCTACTTCGTGCACGTGTGCCACAGCGGTGCAGGCCAGCAAGGTAAAAACACTGCCGGCCAGCCACTGGGTTGCGGTGCGTCTGTTGCGGGGTTTATTCGCCTGCCAGTTGCTGGCGAATAAACGTCGCCACCTCGGCCAATGCAAGATCCTGTGCGTGTTCATCGCCTCGACCCTTGTATTCCACTGTGCCTGCTTGCAGGCCGTGATCGCCGATTACCAGACGGTGGGGAATACCCATCAAGTCGGTATTGGCGAGCAGCACGCCGAGGCGCGCTTTTTCTTCGTCCATCAACAGAACATCTATCCCTGCCTGTTGCAGCTCTTGGTAAAGTTGCTCGACGGCTTCGGCAACTTCCGCTGATTTATGCATATTGATGGGTACCAGCACCACCTCAAATGGGGCGATACTGGCTGGCCAGATGATGCCTTTGTCGTCGTAATTTTGTTCAATCGCCGCTGCGACAATACGGCTTACACCGATACCGTAACAGCCCATGGTCATGGTGAGCTCTTTACCATTTTCATCCAACACCTTGGCATGCATAGCTTGAGAGTATTTTGTGCCGAGCTGGAAGATATGGCCCACTTCAATGCCGCGTTTGATTTCCAATTGTCCCTGGCCGCAAGGGCTGGGATCGCCGGCAACGATATTACGCAGGTCAGCAGTTTCGGGCTCGGCCAGATCGCGCCCCCAGTTGACGCCGGTGCAGTGAAAGCCATCTTTATTGGCGCCGCAGACAAAGTCGGCCAAGATAGCGGCGCTATGATCGGCAACCACTCGTATGGGCAGTGCCAGCGGGCCAATAGAGCCGGGATTGACACCGAGTTCAGCGCGGATGCGCTCTTCGGGGGCAAAGGTCAGTGGACTGGCTATACCGGGTAATTTTTCTGCCTTGATCTCGTTGAGCTCATGGTCGCCGCGCAGTACCAATGCTACCAGAGGGGCCTCCTGCTCCTCCGTTTCACCGAGGACCACCAGAGTCTTGACAGTGCGTGATTTATCCAGCGAGAGAAATTGAGCCACCTCTTCTATTGTGTGTTGCCCAGGGGTGGCCATTTCGGTCAGTGATGCCTCTGCAGAGGGGCGCGGTTGGGCAGGCGGCAGCGCTTCAGCTTTTTCAATATTCGCGGCATAATCAGAGGCGTTGGAAAAGGCAATCGCATCTTCCCCGCTGGCCGCCAGCACGTGAAACTCGTGGGAGAAGGCGCCACCGATAGATCCGGTATCGGCCAATACCGGCCGATAGGCGAGCCCGATACGATCGAAAATAGCGCAGTAAGTGCGATGCATCAACTCGTACGTCTGTTGCAGACAGGTGTCTGAGGCATGGAAAGAGTAGGCGTCTTTCATAATAAATTCACGTGCGCGCATAACCCCAAAGCGCGGCCGTATTTCGTCGCGAAACTTGGTTTGAATCTGGTAGAAATTCGCCGGGAGTTGCTTGTAGCTGTTAATTTCCCCGCGCACCAAATCAGTGATGACTTCCTCGTGAGTGGGGCCGAGACAAAAAGGGCGTTCGTGACGATCATTAACGCGCAACAGTTCAGGGCCGTATTGCTCCCAGCGGCCAGACTCCTGCCATAACTCGGCGGGCTGCACTACTGGCATCAAAATTTCCTGGGCACCGGCCTGGTTCATTTCTTCACGCACAATGCGCTCTACTTTACGCAGTGTTCTCAGCCCCAGCGGTAGCCAGGTGTACAGGCCCGAGGCCAGTCTGCGTATCAGTCCGGCACGCAGCATTAACTGGTGGCTAATAATCTCGGCGTCGGCAGGGGTTTCCTTGAGGGTGGCAATTAAAAAACGGCTGGAGCGCATAGTCAGTTTCTTAGTGTCTATAATGGTGATAGTTGAGGCCCCGCAAGGGGCCGATGATGACTATTCTACTGAGCTTGCTCTTTGGGGTACAGCCTTATGGCCCCATCAGCCGAGGAGAGCCTTATGTTTATTTTGGATTCACGTTTGCGCGACGACTGCTATTTGATTGGCCGCTTCTCCCTGTCCTTACTGCTGCTCAGTAAAGATGCCAATTATCCGTGGCTGATTCTGGTGCCGGAGCGCGAAAATGTGGTGGAGATATTTCATCTTAGCCGCGAGGATCGGGGGCAGTTAATGCATGAGTCTTGTCGTCTGGCCGATGTTATGACCAGTGTTCTGGATGCTGACAAGATCAATGTGGCGGCGCTGGGTAATCAGGTGCCGCAATTACACCTGCATCATATTGCTCGCTATCGGGATGATCCGGCTTGGCCGCACCCGATTTGGGGCCGACAGGCACCCGCTGTTTACAC
>Ga0079223_10000519_pt1 | contig 19930 bp, 18 predicted proteins | sample Stecom2011_FD_75072 | JGI IMG/M metagenome (GOLD analysis project Ga0079223, IMG submission 75072) | Agricultural soil microbial communities from Utah to study Nitrogen management - Steer compost 2011 | ecosystem: Environmental > Terrestrial > Soil > Agricultural land | place: USA: Utah...
CCTTTGGGCTCGAACTTGTTTTGCGGCATAAACGTTCGGCAGCCCTCTTTTGCTGGCCGTGTTGCCCGTGGCCATCCATCACTGTGGCTGCGCCGCCGTTATTAACACTACTGGCGTGCGCCACTGAGACGGCCATACACATGGCCAATAGGCCCGTTATAACCTGAACCCGTGTTTTGCTTTTCATGGTGATTTCCTTTTTAAAAAATGAATCACCTACCCTGCTCTGTGCGAGCCGTGCTCGCTTATAATAAGCGGCCCCTGTAGCGGGGCCGTCTGCTTGCTATTGGGGCCGTTAGCCGCCAGATTTAATGGGCTTAATGCGATCGCCCTTCCACACCATACGGTACAAGTCGTGGCGCCGATCTTTAAGGTTTTGCACGGTGCCGCTATTGCGCGCCATCACTAAAGACTCTGGGCGCAAGTCGGCAAAGGCCACCGTCTCGACATTGGGCGTAGTGTCGGCGGCAATGCCATCGCGAGCAAACGCAAAGTCGCAGGGCGTTAGAATACAGCTTTGGGCGTACTGTATGTCCATATTGGCGACGTTGGGTAAGTTGCCCACGTTGCCCGACATAATCACATAAAATTGGTTTTCTACCGCGCGCGCTTGGCACGAGTAACGCACACGCAAATAACTTTGTCGCTCGTCGGTACAAAAAGGCACAAACAAAAACTGAATGCCCTGATCGGCCAAGTGGCGCGCCAGCTCGGGGAACTCGGCATCGTAGCAAATCAGCACACCAATGGGGCCACAGTCGGTATCGATAGCGCGCAAGGTGCTGCCACCTTCGATATTCCACCAGTAGACCTCGTTCGGCGTAGGGTGGATTTTAGGCTGCTCGAAGGTGCGCCCATCGCGCAAAAACACGTAGGCGATGTTCTCGATACGGCCGCTCTCGACCCGGGTTGGGTGCGAGCCGGCAATAATATTAACGTTGTATTGCAGCGCCATATCGCGAAACGCTTCTTTTAAGCGAGGGGTGTATTTCGTCAGCGCCTCGATCGATTCGTGGGGCGACAATTCTTGGTCCTCGATCGATAACAGCTGCAGCGTTACCAGCTCGGGAAACACCACAAAGTCACTTTTGTAATCGGCCACCACATCGACAAAGTATTCGATGTATTTAATAAACTCATTAAACGAGCTAACCCGGCGCTGCATATATTGCACCGTGGCAACCCGCACCAGCTCGGGCATACGCACGCCAAACTGCTTGGTGGGTAAATCGTCGGCGCTGGGTACTTGGGGGTTTTCCCACTTCATGTGGGCGGCGTAGCCCAGCGACTGCACGTCTTCATCGAGGTAGCTGGGGATAACGCCTATTAGCTCAAAACCGTTGCGCAACTGAAACGACAACACCGGATCTTTGGCCTTTTTTTGCATGACCTGTTCGATGTAGTTTTCGACGGTTTTAAACTTTTTTAAGCGCCGCCCTAAATTGGGTAAGCGGCCGGCAAACACCACCCCTTGTAAACCCAAAGATTGGCACAGCTTTTTCCGCTCGTTGTACAGACGCTGACCGATGCGATAGCCGCGGTAAACATCGTCGATGCACACCTCCATACCGTACAGCCAATCGCCATTAATATCGTGTCGCGAGGCGTAGCCGTTGCCGGTAATCTCGACCCAACTGTGAGGCTTAAGGGCGATTTTGCCCGAAATACGAAACGTCGCGCAATAACCCACCAACACATCGCCCACCATGACCACTATCTGCCCCTGGGCAAAATTATTGATCTGGCCAACGATCGCCGCGCGCGGGTAAGCGCTCATGCCCACAGGGGTGTAAACCCGGTCCGAGAGTTCTACGATCGAGTCGACATCAGCCAAAGTAGCGTTGCGCACCGTGAGGTGTGCTTTAGGATCGTCGAGCTTATTGTCAGGTGAGTTCGCCATGCTTTGCCTTTAACCGTGAGTGGACAGTGCGACACTTTAAAACAAAAAGCCTGTGTTATGCTATCGCGACTAAACCCTTCCGCACCGGTATTGCTGCTCGGATCTTTTTCTTATGCCCTCTCGCCGCCTCATTATTTTAACAAGCCTGCTTTTTGTTGGCTGCGCCGTTATGGGCGTCTCGGAGCTCAACCAGCGTTTTGGTCAACCCGAGGCTCGCGAGATCAGCGTCGGTACCGACGCCGATGACTACCAGCACAACATTCGTCCGCTGTTAGAAAAACGCTGCACCGTATGCCACGGCTGTTACGACGCCCCCTGCCAGCTAAAGTTAGACTCTTACGAGGGCTTGCTGCGCGGCGCCCACCAGACAAAAGTGTACGATGGCACGCGCCTGCTTGGGGCCAATTTAACGCGCTTATTTGAGGATGCCGAAACCACTGGCCAATGGCGTGCGAAGGACTTTTTCCCAGTCATCAATGAGCGCCGCAACACCCCCGAGGCCAACCTAAGTGCCAGTGTGATAGCCCGCTCGCTTATGCTCAAGAGCGCTCAACCACTGCCCGAGACAAGAATACTGCCCGACACCTTCGACTTCTCCACCGGCCGCCAGCAGCAGTGCCCTAAAATCGAAAAGTTTGACAGTTTTGCCGCCAATTACCCACAGTGGGGCATGCCGTTTGGTTTGCCGGCACTGCCTCAAAGCGAGCAGCAACAACTGATGCTCTGGCTGGCCCACGGCGCCGAGGGTGGCCCGGCACCGGCCGCCTCGGCCGAGACGCTCGAGCATATTGAGCGCTGGGAGACGCTGTTAAATGGCGATAGTCTCAAGCAGCGCTTGTTTGCCCGCTATATTTACGAGCATTTGTTTATTGCATCGGTGCATTTTGCCGAGCACAGCAAAGACATCTTTCGTCTGGTGCGCTCCTCTAGCCCACCGGGCGAGCCCATCCAGCGTATCAGCACCCGGCGGCCATTTGACGACCCCGGGGTCGAGCGGGTGTATTACCGTTTTTGGCTCGACCCATCGAGCCGGCTGGCCAAGACTTACCTGCCTTATCGCTTAGACGATAAGCGCATGGCGCACTGGCGCGAGTGGTTTCTCAATGCCGATTACTCTGTTGCACAACTGCCCGGCTACAACCCCGAGATAGCCGCCAATCCGTTTGTCAGCTTTGAGCAAATCCCGGTGCAGTCCCGCTATCGGTTTTTGCTGGACGAAGCGCAATTTACCATTATGAATTTTATTAAGGGGCCGGTGTGCCGCGGGCAAGTGGCCTTAAATGTCATTCAAGATCATTTTTGGGTGTTTTTTGTCTCGCCCGACGCCAGCAGCATCGATTATGAAAGTGAGTTTTTAGCCGATAACGGTCAGTTTTTAAAGCTGCCCGCCGAGGCCGGCAACACTTTTCGCCCGCTCACCCACTGGTTAAAACACGCCGGTTTGCAGCGCGAATACCTCGCCCGCCGGGCAGAGCACCTCAACCACATTAACGCACAACACGGCAGCGCCACGCTCGACAGCATCTGGAACGGCGCGGCAGAAAACGATAACGCTGCACTGACGGTTTTTCGTCACAATGACAGCGCCTCTGTGGTGAAAGGGCTGGTCGGGCAACAGCCCAAAACCACTTGGCTGATTAACTACTCGCTGCTCGAGCGGATTCATTATTTACTGGTGGCAGGCTTTGACGTTTACGGCAATGTCTCGCATCAGCTGCTAAGCCGCCTGTACATGGACTTTTTACGCATTGAAAGCGAGATGAACTTTGTCGCGCTGTTACCCAAAGATCACCAAGACGAGGTTATCGACCACTGGTACCGAGGCGCCGAGTCAGAGATCAGCAGCTTTTTAGAGCATTATCTGCAGCGCTTACCTGCGGCCCAAGACATCACTTACAGCACCGATCAACCAAAATCCGAGCTGCTAACCAAACTGGCTGAGCGGGTCGCTCCGGCCTACCAGAACAGCGCCGCTTATCAGCAGCTCATGTGGCCCCAAGAGCAAGCTTAAGCCCTGACCAAACTGCAAAACATTAGCGGCCTAGCGGCCAGCATAATGCCCGAGTCAAGCATTATCTTAACCACCCAAGACGAGCTGTACAGTGTTTTACGCAACAGCGCCCACAGCAGCCTTACCTCATTGTTGCGCGAGGATAAATACCGTTTACCCAGCGAGGACGGCCTAACGGTAACCGCCGGTATTGTGGGCGCTCACCCCAACGGCTTTTGGCTGATAGAGCACGACAAACTGGCCGAGTTTGCCCAGCAGGTGGCAGCGCTGAGCTCCGAGGCCGATTATCAGGCGTTAAAGTCCCGCTATGGCATCGGCCGCACAGACCCTAATTTTTGGGCCATTAGCGACCGTATTTTAGCCTTGTACCAAGCCCAACAACCGCAATCGGCCGGGCTGCTGGATTACAACCGTTTAGAAAACCGCTAGCCATCCGCTTTTGGACTCGCGCGGCATAAGCCCCTACAATCGGGGCCTCGATCAATGCTAAAGTGCGCCTATGAACTCGACCTTACTGGCTGAAAAACCTCTGTTACTGTCCCCCTCTCTGGCCGCCACCATCGGTCTGGAGGAGGCCATTATGCTTGGCGCTCTGGCCGAGCTGGTAACCCCCGGGCAGGCGCAAAGCAGCGTCTGTTTAAACGCCTCTGGCGCAGCCGAGCGGCTCGGTTTTTGGGACCCTCACGATATTCAGCGCATCAGTAAAAACCTACAAGAGAAGGGCTTAATCGAGCTGTTAAGTGCGCCCTTTACCAGCGCCGGCGAGCTGCGCGTACGTTTTGCCGATGGTGTGTTAAGCACCAGCACCACACCCGCTGCGCCAGCGCCAACGCCGCCGCGCGCGCGGCCCGCGCCCATGACCCGCCAAAGCAACACCATCGGCGCTCAGTGGCAGCCCGACAGCGAGCTCATGGCGCAGATTGCGCAATACAATATCCCCGATTATTTTATTCGCCAGCAGCTGCCCGAGTTTGTCACTTACTGGCGCGAGCGCGGCGAGCCGCACCACGCGTGGGGGGCTAGGTTTCTTAAACATGTAGTGCGCCAGTGGCGCGAGCATGAAACCGGCTTGTTTAAACGCGACCAAGACAGTGCCATGCAAGAGCACTGGCGGCCCTCGCCCGATGCCATGCAGCTGTTGGTGCGCAATGCCGGCATCAGCCAGGCGTTTGTCGAAGACGCAACGCCCGAGTTTGTGCTTTACTGGCGCGAGCGCGGCGATGTCGGGCGCACTTGGAACAGCAAGTTTATCCAACACGTTAAGCGCCAATGGGCGCGCTACACCAGCGCCTTAGAACACGATACCGCGCCCCAACGTATCGCCCCAGACTGGCAGCCCAGCCGCGATGTATACGATGTGTTAAAACTGGCCAATATCGATTTAAACTTTGCCCGTCAACAAGTGCCCGAGTTCGTTTTATTTTGGCGCGACAGCAACCAGCTTAACGCCTCATGGAACACCAAGTTCTTACAGCACGTGAAACACCACTGGGCGCGTCAACACGCGCTCAACGCACAGTCAACACAGGTACCGAGTCATGCAGGACAGCAACAAACTGCTGCAACAAGCGCAACGCGAGATCGAAGCCTCATCCAAGACCTCACCGACCGCAGCTGGGCCAGCTGAACAGCGAGCCACCGCCAGCGATGCCCATATTGACGCCCTTAACGAGGTGTTTGCGCTCTTTCGTATTAACTATCACAACCAGTACTACAAAGCTTACAGCGATGGCGCGGTGCTTGGGCAAATCAAAAAGCTATGGTTAGAGTCGTTATACCGCTTTGAGCCCGACACCATCCGCCGTGGCGCGCGCGAGGTGATCGAAACCTCCGAGTACTTGCCCACCCTAAATAAAATGATGGTGGCCTGCCAAGGAGACCCACGTAAACACGGTTTAAAAGACCCTCACGCCGCTTATGTAGAGGCCTGCCAAGCGCCGTCCCCTAAAACGGCCTTTAACTGGAGCCACCCTGCGGTGTACCACGCCGGCCGCGCCAGCGATTGGTATTTTTTAAGCAGCAGCAACGAGCGGGTTGCGTTTCCGGTTTTTGAGCAACATTACAAACGTTTGTGTGAGCGCGTGATCAATGGCGAGACTTTAACCGCCCCCAACACACCGGCGCTGCCCGAGCACAGCGAAACACCCCTGAGCAACGAAGAAAACCTACGCCGCATGCAAGCGCTGCGCAAAGCGTTGGATTTATAACCGCCTTTTAAAGCACAAAAACGAGAGAAACAATGCCAGCACAAGGTAAATTTCCGCTGCTCGCCGGCGTACTAGTCGCCTACGCCGTATTGACGCTGGCACTGGTTATGTATGTCGCCAACACCAGCTACACTCCGGCAAGCCTTGGCGATATTAGCGGCGATACCAAGTTACCCGAGCTGCAAAATATCGACGATATTGCCACTCGCAAGCAAGCCTTTATCGACTTAATCACACCCATGGTTGAACAAAAAAATAACGCACTGCTGGAGGTCCGTGAGCTGTTACTGCAGATGCAGCATGAGATCGCACAAGGTAAGACGTTAAGCCACACGCAAAAAGCCCAAATGCGCCGCTTAGCGGTGCATTATAAACTGGCCGCAAAATCAACCGCCGAACCAGCGCCTACAAAAACAGAAGTAAAAACACCGCCTGCAGAGCAAATTCAACAACTGTTAAAGCGTGTGGATATTATCCCCGCCTCTATGGTGGTGGCTCAGGCGGCGGCAGAGTCTGGCTGGGGCACCTCGCGCTTTGCGCAACAGGCGCAAAATTTATTTGGCCAGTGGTGCTACAACAAAGGCTGTGGGCTTGTGCCTAAGCGCCGCGCGGCAGGCGCCACCCACGAGGTGCAAAAATTTGCCAGCCTAGAGCAGGCTGTTAATGCCTACTTTCACAACATCAACACCCATTACACTTATCAGCCGGTGCGCGCACACCGCGCAAAACTGCGCCGTGCTGGTGAGGCCATCAGTGGACAGCTGTTGATCGCGGGGTTAACGGGTTACTCGAGTCGCGGGCAAGCCTATGTTGATGAGCTGGCAGAGCTTATCCGCTATAACAAATTAGACGCTTTAGAGCAGCACCAACGGGCGCCTTAAAACGACGAACCTGGCTGGGTTAGAAACTCTAGCTCCTCGGCTGTGCTGGGCCGGCCCAAGATAGCATTGCGGTGCGGGTAGCGACCAAAACGTTTAATAATATCTCGGTGCTTATGCTCGTACTCTAAGTGGTTGCCGTGGTTTAGCTCAGTAAACAGTTGTACTGCCTGATCGTGTACCTGCAGCGACTCACTGTGCATATACGGCATATAAACAAACACCCTTTGTTGCTCGGTAAGTTGCTGATCGCGGCCTTCGCTCACCAACTGTTGCGCCAGCTTTAGCGCTTTAGCATCGGCGGCAAACGCTTTGGCTTGGTTGCGGTAGATATTGCGCGAGAACTGATCCAACACTATCAACGTTGCCAGCGCCTCTTGCTCGCTCATGTCCGAAGCGTCCAGCTCGGCATCGCTTAAACGCTGATGCAGTGCACCAAAACGCTTGGCAATATCGGCGTCTAGCGTGGCACTTTTGCGCCACCAGTCGGCCGGCTTTAAGGTGTCAAACCAATAGGTTAATACCGCGTCTAGTTCTGATGCTGCCATTGCCCTTGCTCCCCGGTGATAAGCCACGCTTGTGAATACCAATAATAGCGTCCGTCGTCGGCACGGGCAGTGCAGTTATACTGCGCGCGGCCGGGCGTCAGGGCGCGCTCTGTGGCAACGGTTACGGTGGCCCCTTGCACTTGTAACGGCAGTTGATCGCCCCTCATGTAGCAGGTTAACTGAGCGGCGATTGCGGCTTGACTAAGGGTGAGCTGCAAACGTGGTTTGGCACCTGCAGCCACCACCGCCTGAGTTATCACTTTGCCACTGTCACTGAGCAGTTGGTGTTTTTTGATCGGCAATGCACGGGTTTGAACTTTGGTTATAAAGTCATCCATTTGCGAGTAGTTGCCGCCCATAGGAAAACGCGGCAACGATAATAAATCCGACCCCGGCCCCACCGCACCTGAGTGCTGCCCTATACCGATATAACCAAGTTTTTGCACCACAGCCTCAAGCGCTTGGTTGGATTCGCCATAGGGGTATGCCAGCAGTTTTACCGACTGCCCTGTGTGCTTTTTAATGGCTTGCTCGGTGTCTGTTATCTCGGCGGTAATACGTTTACGCCACTGGCTTTGGGTTTCATCTTTAAGCAAACGCACCATATAAGGATGCGACGCTGTGTGATTGGCAATGGTGGCCCCGGCCTGCGCCATTTGCTTCAGCTCGGGCCAAGTAACAAACTCTGGCGAGCCTCGGTCTATTGGTGCACTGTTGACAAACACCGTAAATTTAAAATTGAATTTTTTTAACAGATCGAAGGCGTTGTCGTACACCGATCGGTAACCGTCATCAAAGGTAATGGCGACTGTTTTATCGTCCAGCAACTGCCCTTGTTGTAAGCGCGAAATTAACTCTGGCAATGCCATCACCCGATACTGATGCTGCTTTAGGTATTTAAGGTGTTGCTCAAAACGCTCGACGCTGGTGGAGGTCGAGCTGGGGGTAGAGTCGCTTATGTGGTGGTATTGTAAAATAACAGCTGCAACGCTTGGCAAGCTAATCACCCACGCAGTGCACGACAACAACAGGAATCGGAGATGTTTTCTAACCATTGTACCCTCGGTAAATAGGATCGCTTTAAGCGGCGCTTATAACAGCCTTTGGCGTTAATGGCGGTATAGCATACTATGGCGCGTTAAAGTTTTCAGACAGACCACTGGGTGCCGCGCGGGTTAACACCTGTCGCAGATCTTGATTGTCTAAAGCATTGGCCGAGGCCGCTAAAAAGCCCTCGCGTACCGCTGACAGCACTTGCACATCTGCATTTACTTGGGTGGCTGCAGAGCCTTCAGTCACAAAGCTTAACAGCGGTTGTCCGGCCACTTGATCGGTGACTTTCCAGCGCACCTGCAACCACACCTGGGCGATCTTAAATTGCGCCATGGCTGTCTCACTTAAATCCGAGCGTTTTTTTTGTACCGCGCCATTGGCTCTGCAAGCGGCAATGTCCAACGCGATAATCTCGCCGCTTAGGTAGCGGACTTCGGTGCTCTCAAGCGGCGGGCCACTATAGTGCCCGGCACGGTACAAACTGTCGTGCCCGAGCCGACGTATGGCACGAAACATATCCACTTGGAACTGCTCTGGGGTACGGGTCACGCTGGGCAATTGCGAGCGCAGCTGTGTTAACGACAAAGAGACCGGTGAGCTACAGTCATCGCCAAAATAAAAGCGTGCCACCGCCTCAGGGGCATCAAACAAAGAGTCACTGTAATCGAGCGGCGCCACAATAAGAGGGTACAAAGGGGCTTTAAAAAGCGTGGGCCTTGCCACGGTAATAAGCTTGGGCGACAGCATGGTGCCGACATCGATCGATTGCAAAACGGCATTTTTATCGGCCGGTTGATCAGAGTAATGAACCCGCCCGTTGCTGTCGGTCCAAGTGTAAATTTGCGCTTGGACACACGAGGCGTACAAGGCAGCGCACACAGCAAACAAAACCCAATAGCGCACGTTGACTCCTTTACTCTTGCTCAAGAAACCGCAGGCCAATACCTTCGGATTCGGCACGCACTACCTCCATAGCCACTATGGGTGCGTTCTCAGCCAACCCCTGGACTTGCCCGGTGACGTGCGAGCCGATCGGTGGCGCCTGCTCTGGGTCGAGCAGGACAAAAACACCACCATCTGATAAATCGCGAGTTTTTACCAGCATCTCGCCGAGCTCTGGGTGAACGATTTTAATACTGCAGGTTATTGGGGTGCGTAAATGCTCGCGTTTATCGCTCATCAATAACTCCTTATTGTTATGTTTCGCTAACGGATAAGCGGTCTACCTTTTGAAACCCGCGTGGCAGTTTGTTGCCGCGTCGGCCGCGCTCGCCCCGGTAGTGCTCGAGGTCGGATGGTTTTAACGTAAGGTGTCGTCGGCCAGAGAAAACGGTTAACGACTGCTCGGCCGACAGTGTGACAATGGCCATTGCAAACTCCTCTCGCGATTGCACGCGGGCGGCGGGGATGTTGATGATTTTATTGCCTTTGCCACGCGCTAAACGCGGCAGCTCTACGGCAGGGAAAAGCAGCAAACGCCCTTCGTTGCTAACCGCGGCAACCCAATCTTGCTCGGGGTCTGAAACCAGCGATGGGGTTAACACCTGAGCACCCTTGGGCAGGGTTAAGGCGCTTTTTCCGGCGCGGTTTTTACTGTGTAAGTCGGCCAAGGTAGCGATAAAACCATAGCCGCCATCGCTGGCCAACAGCACAGCTTGATCGTCCGCCCCCATCAGCAGCCCCTCAAAGCTGGCGCCGTTAGGTGGGTTTAAACGTCCACTTAATGGCTCACCTTGACCCCGGGAAGAAGGCAGCGTGTGAGCCGCTAACGCGTAGCTACGCCCCGTTGAGTCGAGCAGAACAACCTGCTGGTTTGATTTGCCCAGCGCCACCAGCTTAAAGTGATCTCCGGCTTTGTAGCTTAACGACTCTGGGTCAATGTCGTGACCTCTGGCAGAGCGAACCCACCCTTTGTCTGACACCATAACGGTGATCGGCTCGGCGTTGATCAGCTCGGATTCACTAAAGGCTTGCGCCTCTTGGCGCGCCACGATGGGCGAGCGACGATCGTCGCCAAACTCATCGGCTACTTGTTTTAACTCTTTGCGGATCAGTGTTTTTAAGCGCGCCGCCGAACCTAAGGTTTTTTCCAGCTCGGTGCGCTCTTTTTCGAGCTTTTCTTGCTCTTCAAGAATCTTCACTTCTTCAAGTCGGGCTAACTGGCGCAACTTGGTTTCTAAAATATACTCGGCCTGCATCTCAACCAAGTTAAACCGCTCCATCAATACCGGTTTTGGCTGGTCTTCCTCGCGGACGATGCGGATCACCTCGTCAACGTTGAGGTAAACAATCATTAATGCCGCCAAGCGCAGCAAGCGCTCTTCAACTTTTTCTAAACGATACTGCAAGCGCCGCCGCACTGTGACAGTGCGAAAGCTAAGCCACTCGGACAAGATCTTGTGCAGGTTTTTGACTTGCGGCCGTCCATCGATACCGATCATGTTCATATTGACGCGGTAGGTTTTTTCTAGGTCGGTGGTGGCAAACAAGTGCTGCATCAGCTGTTCGCAGTCGACTCGATTAGAGCGCGGGGTAATGACCAAGCGGGTGGGGTTTTCGTGGTCTGACTCATCCCGCAGATCGACCACCATGGGCAGCTTTTTAGCTTGCATTTGGGCGGCGATTTGCTCTAACACTTTAGAGCCACTGACTTGGTGCGGCAAGGCGCTGACGATGACATCGCCGCTGTCTTTCTCGCGCTGGTAAATAGCGCGCATGCGCAAACTGCCACGGCCAGTGTGATACATCGCTTGAATGTCTTGGCGCGAGGTAATCAGCTCGGCCTCGGTCGGCATATCGGGGCCGAGAATAAACTCGCACAGCTCGGCGACATCGGCTTTAGGGTTGTCCAGCAAATGGATACTGGCGGCAACCACCTCACGCAAGTTGTGCGGCGGGATATCGGTGGCCATGCCCACCGCAATACCGGTGGTGCCGTTAAGCAATACGTTGGGCACGCGGGCTGGAAACACCTCGGGCTCATCCATGGTGCCATCAAAGTTGAGGCGCCAATCAACCGTGCCCTGGCCCAGCTCTTCAAGCAACACATCGGCATAACGGGTTAATTTTGATTCGGTGTAACGCATGGCGGCAAACGATTTGGGATCGTCTGGCGCACCCCAGTTGCCCTGCCCATCCACCAGCGGATAACGGTAAGAGAATGGCTGCGCCATAATCACCATCGCCTCGTAGGCGGCGGAGTCGCCATGCGGGTGAAACTTACCAATTACATCGCCCACGGTGCGGGCCGATTTTTTGTATTTAGCGGTGGACTTAAGGCCCAGCTCGCTCATGGCGTAAATGATACGCCGCTGCACTGGCTTTAAACCGTCGCCAACGTGGGGCAAAGCCCGGTCGAGAATGACGTACATCGAGTAGTCAAGATAGGCTTTCTCGGCGTACTCTTTGAGGGAGATAAATTCTTCTGCCTCAGAAAACTGAGTAAATTCTGACATTTCTTATCCTGATTAAGCGCGCATTAAAGCGTTGTTTAAGGCTGCGCGCGCATCGCTTCAAAATTAACGACTCCCGATTCTTTAAGCCGAATCGCAGGAGTGTAGCGGCCAGTATCGAGCTTGGCGGCAAATTCATAAGAGACTGTTTGATGCACATTTGTGTTGCGCAACGAGTGCGCTAAACGCACCAACTCTAGTATGTTGGCGGATAGCTCTAACAGCATGGGTGTTTCGCTGTAGGCTTTCAGCACCGGCACTTCGGCACTAACGCCGCTTAATAGGTCATAACCTTGTAGCGCCATACTGTACGACATACCGACTATCGCCAGATCGCTCGGGTTGGGGTTGGTTACTCTTAGGCGCACACCGATTCTGGGCGCCATCTCGCCGGCCTCAAGCGGCAATAAGTGTAACCCTGTGACATTGACCTGCGGTGGGCTAAAGCCCGGCTGTAAAGCGCTGCAACCGGCCAACAAAAACAAACTTAAACCGAGTAACCAGCAGCCAGCTGAGCGAGACGCGCGAACTAAAACGGACATACTGCTATTCCTTATTAGGGTTTAATAATTGCCCGGGTCATGGGCATTATGATTCAATCGACACGGGAATCAAGGTAAGCCAAGCCCAGCGGCGCCATTGCCCGCCCGTCACCCTCGGGCCGTTTTGTGACGCACATCACACTGCAAGCGTGTACCAATGTGATGTAATCGGCAGTTGGTAGAGCTTATAAAGTCGTGCATCCGAGAGAACTTATGCCTGAACACACCCCTCATAATAAAGCGTTACTGGGCAGCAGAGAACTGCGGTTTCACAACCGACAGGAGTCGATCTACCCTAATTTGATGCGTCTTTGTCTCGATTTTAACTTTAAGGTGCTGCAGTTACTTTTTAGTGCCCCCGACTCGGCCGCAGCACCGGTCAAGGTTGTGGTTATGACCTACGCCGATTACAGCGGTGACCCCAGTAGCGCCATCACCCCTGCTTTTAGCGATCTTGAGCAATTAGAGCGCTATGTGCTCGACAATCAAGTGGATATCTTACACGACTACTTATTTGGCCTCGATCAATTGAACGATGCACAACCATCGCGGGGATAGATCAGCTTAGCTCTTGCTCGAACTCGGCCAATAAATCCAAAGGCTCCCACTCCTCACCTTCCAGTTGCTCGTTCCAGTTGATGCCCACCAAGGTGACGTCTTCGTGCATACCGGGTAACCAATCCTCTAACAGCTCGTCCAAGGCAATGGGTAACGGCTGGTAGCTTTGCCACTCATCAATACAATGTAACGCGGCCAGCTCGCGCAATGACCACAGTGGCATAACGTCGATATCGTCGCGCTTTTCGGAGTCGCACAGAGCCCAGCCATCGGGCCCCTCTAACCCCCAAACACAGCCAGTATCAATACCCTCGACAATAAAGCGATCTACGTTTTCTTCAAAATCGTCCGATAATGGTTCCATGGTTTACCTCTCGCAGGGCGGTAAGATCAGGCGGTGACCCTCGTCGCGCAACCAAGCGCGCAAGCGCTGGTAGTCGGGACAGATGGTGTGCACGAGCTGCCAAAATGCGCCACTGTGATTATGGTGACGCAGATGGCTAACCTCGTGGGCTACAAGATAATCCACCACAGCCGTTGGAGCCAGCACTATTTGCCAGTTGTATTGGATGTGCCCATCGAAGGTACAGTGCCCCCACTTAGAGCGGGTGGCACGAACCTTAACACCGCGGCAAACAAGCCCTAAAGAGTCGCACAAACGCTGGGTTTTGTGCTCGAGCAAGCGTAACGCATCGGCGCGATACCACTGCGCTACCGCTTGCGCCGTTTGCTCTGAGGCACTTTTACCACTGCGCGGCGATAGCCACACCTGCAGCGAGTCGCCCTCGCGCACGCAAGCGGCACGGCGGCCGACGGCTACTTTAAGAGTCAGTTGGGTGTCTAAGTACGGCAGGCGCTCCCCTGCTTGATAGCGGTAGCGCGGGCGCAGGGCAAGACGCTGTTGCTGTTGCAGCAACTTGGCATCGATCCAGTTGCGCTTAATTTGCAGCATCGCTATTAACTCGCGCCGTGCCACCGATTTAGGCGCCAGTACTCGCACCTGCCCCTCGCGCACCTCGATGCTCACGGTGCGCCTGCGTGGGCTTAAGTGATAGGTCACCGGCCAGGGCAGTGTGGTCGGCTTAGCCAAAGTGTTTATCCGCCACAAAAGGGTTATGCACACGCTCGTGGGCGAAGCTCGACATAGGACCGTGCCCTGGCACAGAACGGATATCGTCACCCAGAGGCCAAAGCTTGGTGGTAATCGAGTGCACCAGTGCCGCGTGATCACCCAGAGGGAAATCCGAGCGGCCCACAGAGCCGTTGAACAGCACATCGCCGACAAATGCCAACCGAGCTTGTGGGTCGACTAACACGATATGCCCTGGGGTGTGCCCCGGGCAGTGGCGCACCAAAAGCGATGACTGCCCCACTGTAATTAGATCGGCCTCGGTTAAAAACCGATTGGGGGTAAGCGTTGCCGGCACTGGGTCAAAACCCATCATTTGCGCTTGTTTGTCGAGCATTTCGAGCCAAAACACATCGTCTTTGTGGGGCCCAACAATGGGTACCTGATAATGCTCTGCCAAGGCTTTTGCAGCGCCTACATGATCCAAATGCCCGTGAGTTAATAAGATTTTGCTTAGCCGAACCTTCGTTTCGGCAACCACCTTTTGAATGCGCTCGGGCTCGCCACCGGGATCAATCAGGGCAGCTTCGTGAGTTTGATCACACCAAATTAACGAGCAGTTTTGCTGATAGTGAGTAACGGGGATAATTTTAAACTGAAGCACACAAACCTCATTGCTCGCCACAAAACAAAGCCAGATGTTAAAAACGGCAGTTTAACAGTCGCAGCTTAGGAGGTGAACGCCGCGGCGGTAAATCTCTGGTAGCATACGCAAGCGCAATTTGGCCGCACTTGAGCCCACAGGACAAACCCCATGAATGAAAAATTATTTACCAGCCTGCAATACCTTGTACCGCAACACGGTTTATCTAGGCTAGCTGGCAAATTGGCTAACTGTCGTAACCAACGCGTTAAAGATACGTTTATTCAGTGGTTTATCAAACGTTATAACGTTGATATGTCGCAAGCGCTGCACCAAGACCCCACCAGCTACGCCTGCTTTAATGATTTTTTTACCCGCGCTTTAAAAGCCGATGCCAGACCCATTGATAGCGCAGACAATAGCGTAGTGTGCCCTGCCGATGGCAGCCTAAGCCAGTTGGGTGGCATTGATGATGGGCGTATTTTTCAAGCTAAGGGTCAACTGTACAGCGCCTGCGAGCTGCTTGGGGGCGATGAAGCCCTGGCCGCAGAGTTTGCCAACGGCAGCTTTGCCACCGTTTATTTATCGCCCAAAGATTACCACCGGGTGCATATGCCGCTGGCTGGGCGCTTGCGCCTGATGACGGTTATCCCTGGAGATTTATTCTCGGTCAACAGCGCTACAGCCCGCGGCGTACCGCGCCTATTTTCTCGCAATGAGCGCGCTGTTTGTATTTTTGATACCGCTGCGGGCCCTATGGCCGTCGTTTTAGTGGGTGCGATGATCGTAGCCGGCATCGAGACTCCGTGGGCTGGCGAAGTCGCGCCTTTTAAACGCAGGTTAACCACCACTCACTATGATACACAACACACACAACCCATAACGCTGGTAAAAGGCGCCGAAATGGGCCGCTTTAAACTCGGCTCGACCGCCATTGTTTTGTTTGGCAAAAACAAAGTCCGCTGGAGCGATACACTCAAAGCCGACTCTCCAACCCGCATGGGCGAGGCGATGGGTGAACTGTTGGCTGAGTAAAACCGTGCGGGGGTTAATTGGCGTAACGTGAATTAGCGACTAAACCGCTCGAGCAGTGCGCGCAGGCCTTTTTTCTCGGTGGAGAGAAGGTAGTTGTCGCGCACAGCAATAATGTCTATATCGTAACTGCCGGGCTCAAGATCGCGAGCAATCTCGATTTTTTGCACTTCGGCCAGCGTCATTTTACCGGCATCGATTAAGACTTGTTTTGTGCGATCGTCCTCGGCCAAATCAAACAACCACGGTGTTGCCAGCGGCTGTTTGGTCGCATCAACCACTATCATTACTTTGGGTTTTAAACGGCGCTCAAAGTTTTGCTCGACCACCACCGCGACCTCACCGGTACTGAGCTCGACCAGGGTGCCTGTGGGGTAAAGCCCGATTGCTCGAATAAACTCAATCACCAGATCTTCTTGGAACTGTATATTGCGCAATTCGTACAGTTTAGCAACGGCTTTAGACGGCGCGATGGGCACACTCGCCCCACGCGGGGTGATAACCGTATCGTAAAAGGTGACTATGCCGGCAATTTTACCCAGCAGAGGAATTTTATCGCCCATTAAATGCTGTGGAAAACCGCTGCCGTTTAACCGCTCGCAGTGAGTGCGCACCACGCTAATCACTCGGGGCTCCATACCTTCGGCACTTTTTAGCAGCTCGACGCCCAGCTCAACAAAACGCTCATAGTGTTGCTGCTCGACAGGGCTGCGGTTGGCGCTGACGATCAGCTCGTGAGGCAACGCGGTTTTACCGACGTCTTTAAGCAAAACACCCAAGGCCAAAATATCGAGATCACGTTTTACCAGGCCTATGTGGCGACCAAAGAGTATCGCCCACACCGATGAGCGCAAGGCATGGCTATAAGTGTACTCATCGGTCTCTTGTACCCGAGACAACCAAGTAAAGGCATCGGGGTTGCGCAGTACGCTGTCGACCATGTCACTGGCTAAACGGCGCGTTTCGGCAACGGGAATATCGTACAGTTTTTCTGAGCCCAGCTGTGAAAAAACATCTCCCACCGCCGAGTAGACTTTTTGGTGTAAGTCGCGAGCTTTTTTTACCTCGCGCCCGAGCGGTTTGATGTCTTTATGTTGATTACGCTGTACTTTAATCGGTTTCACCGGCACGGTGATTGGTGCGCTGGCGACGCTGCGCATCGGCGCGCCTTTGCTACCGCCGCCTGCCACACCATCGTACGAGCGCAGCTTAGTGGTTACCGGCGAGCGCCCTTTAACCACATCTATATACACGTGGTTACAGAGGCTTTTAAGCCGTTTTAGCTCGTCAACATCACGAATATAAAAACCTTGGAGCGGAAAAGGGGTTTGCGTCCACGGACGATCCAGCCCCGACACGTACATGCCGGTGGTTAACTCGTTTACGCTTAGTTTAAGCTGTTTTATAGCCACTGCATTCCCTTGTAGCCCCTTGTCGTGCACAACCATTACCCCATTGGCCTGGCCCACTAAGTGGCACTTGCGAGGCCCGACCAATGGGTGCAATGGCGCACCAACCAAACCCGATTCAGCGCTATTTTAATTACCCATTGGCATTAAAACAGCTTAATCAACATTGACAGTTGGCGCCATAAACTTCCGATCAAGCGTGGTACTTGGCCGACAAATCGTGCACCGCCCGAATAAAGGCACCGGCATGCTCTGGGTCTACCTCGGGCGTAATACCGTGCCCCAGGTTGAATATATGGCCGGGACCTGGGCCAAACGATTGCAAGATGGTTTCTACTTCGGTGCGAATTCGATCTGGGCTGGCGTAGAGTATGGTCGGGTCCATATTGCCCTGCAGCGCCACCTTCGAGCCCACCCGCGCACGAGCCTCACCCATATCAGTGGTCCAGTCGAGCCCGAGCGCATCGGCGCCTGTGTCCACCATTGCCTCGAGCCATTGCCCGCCGCCTTTGGTAAACAGTATAACCGGCACTGGACGGCCTTCGCGCTCGCGGATCAAGCCTTTAACTATTTTGTCGAGATAGCTCAAAGAGAACTCACGAAACGCATTGTGCGACAGTGCACCACCCCACGTATCAAAGATTTGTATCGCTTGGGCGCCCGCTTCAATTTGCGCATTAAGGTAGACGATAATCGATTGGGCCAGCGTATCGAGCAACTGGTGCATAAGCTCGGGCTGGTTGTACAGCATTTGCTTGGTGCGCCTAAAGTCACGACTAGAACCCCCCTCCACCATATAGGTGGCTAGGGTCCAAGGGCTGCCAGAAAAACCAATAAGTGGCACGCGGCCATTGAGCTCGCGACGGATAACCGCCACAGCATCGGCAACATAGGGTAAGTCTTTGGGGGGGTCGATCACTTGCAGAGCGTTGATGTCGGCTTCGGTGCGCACGGGCTTTCTAAACTTGGGGCCTTCGCCCGGCTCAAAATAAAGCCCTAAACCCATAGCGTCTGGAATGGTCAGAATGTCTGAAAACAATATCGCAGCGTCCAACGGGTAGCGCTCAAGTGGTTGCAGCGTTACCTCGCAGGCTTTTTCAGGGTTGGTGCACAACCCCATAAAGTCGCCAGCGCGCTCGCGGCTGGCGCGGTACTCTGGTAAATAACGCCCCGCTTGGCGCATCATCCACACAGGTGTTACGTCGACAGGCTCGCGCATCAAAGCGCGTAAGAAACGATCGTTTTTAAGCTGACTCATGGTTTATTGGTATCCACGGAGGCGTTTAACAAGGTTGTGGTTGAGCAGTTGTGATCGAGGCCTCACTTCACTCGCCCAGCTGCATACGGCGTGGGAATCCTCCCCGAACAAGAAAAAAGCCGACCCAGAGACCGGCTTTTACACTTAAACTCCGATATAGTCCAGCGTCCCTTTGGCAGTCTCACGGCTCGTCCATATAACCGTTACCACTCAACCGGATCCGCGTATCATACCATTAGCTAAGCCTGCATACTTTGCAGAGTGAATTGGCCACACTCACTCTGCTTCATTCGGCCGCCTCATCGAGCTTATAATCAGCTTGGTATACAAAACACGGTTTAATGTATCTAGCCCGTTTTTATCAGAGCCATAACAGTCGTTACTGCAAATATTCGAGCTTTATAAAACAGGCTCCGTTAGGTTATTGGCTTTAAGTTAAAATACGGTAAATCACCGGTAAGATACCCATAGGCCTCACAACAGCTAAGAAGTTACACTCAAAAGCGCCAACAAAAGCCTGAAAACTAAAGTAATTTGTTAAAATGTGCCACTATTCCTCTTTTTCACACTCCACCCCCTTTATCCTGCTCGCGATTTACGCTAATTTAGGCGATACAAATAGAAGTTAAGGCGCCTTCGCCCCAAAAAGTACGCCTTTTGGTGTGCTGCGCGCCGCCACCGGTGGCATAGTGAGCACAACAACGGCCAAACACAATTACAACGCCGGCAACCAGGAAATCAACATGCGGATACAACAACTTGGGTCAACGACAATAAAGTTAACCTCTGCGCTTGCTCTTTGCGTGGGCCTTGCAGCCTGCGGCGGCGGCGACAGCGGTAATGCACTCGATCGATACAAAGGTAACAGCGGTGGCGGCGATGGCGGTAGCAATTCAGTTGCTCAGCTGGGCTCGGGCACCGGCGCCGACTTTACCGCCGGTGAAATCTCCACCGGCATCGGTGACGCCACCCTCTCGGCTGGTGGCAGCACAGTACTTACCGTTAACGTTGTCGAGGCAGGAGAGTTAGTTACCGATAGCGTACAAATCACCTTTAACTCTGCTTGCATCGCCTCTGGCGAGGCCTCAATTAAGCCAGTAGGCCTAACTGACGAGAGCGAGACCAACACCGACAGCAATGTTGTCGCTACCAACAACGGCCAGGCAAGGGTTAATTACACCGCCAACGGCTGTATCGGCGAGGACATCATTAAAGCTCGGGCCACCTATGGCGGCGGTGTTATTAGCGCCACGGCCAGCCTTAACGTCGAGTCCGACACCGTAACCAGCATCTTTTTTACCGACGCCTCGCCCAATTACATTACCTTAAAAGGCAGCGGTGGCAACGAGTCCTCGGTGGTACGCTTTCAG
>Ga0079223_10000520_pt1 | contig 19919 bp, 12 predicted proteins | sample Stecom2011_FD_75072 | JGI IMG/M metagenome (GOLD analysis project Ga0079223, IMG submission 75072) | Agricultural soil microbial communities from Utah to study Nitrogen management - Steer compost 2011 | ecosystem: Environmental > Terrestrial > Soil > Agricultural land | place: USA: Utah...
AACGCAATAGCGCTCAAATTAGATAAGATTTTACATAAAGATATATTGCGGGGTGGAGCAGTTGGTAGCTCGTCGGGCTCATAACCCGAAGGTCATTGGTTCGAGTCCAATCCCCGCTACTAAAACCAGAGTAAAAATGAGAGCGAAAGCGAACATTATCCTCTGGTTTTTTTCTTCTGCTCTTTTCTCTTTCACACTCTAAAAAATCATTCGGTAAATAATTAAAAACTTAAAAGAGCATCCAAATCCTTTTTCAAGTTAGATAATTCTATCCTTTGCATTACTAAACCAGAACCAATATAGATCAACTGAGAAACAAAGCAAAGGCGAAGTTTTACACTCTGATTTATTCATCGCTCTTTTCTCTCTTTCTCACTCTAAATGCCCTTTCTCTCTTTTGAATTTTCGCAAAAGCCTATACATTGTTAGGGAAGTTTGATTCATGAAGTTTAGATGAAGAGAACGCCTCTATATGCATAAACTAACAATAAGCCAAGAACCATTAAATCTTGAATCAACTTCCTATTTGCATTCATAAGAAAAGACCTCAAAAAGTCAATGCTAAATGAGGTCTTTAATAAAAAATGAAAACTGATCTTTTCTGAAACAGTAAATCTAATGTTCTACAATCGTATTTCCTTGAAGACTAACTGCAGCAATCCTTGCCAACAGTCTACCATCAACAGTTGCTCCGGTATTTAATGATATTGACTGATCCGCTAAAATTGTACCTTTAAAAACAGAAGTCGTTCCTAAAGTTGCAGAAGTTCCTACTTGCCAGAAAATATTTGCAGCCAATGCACCTCCACTCAAAATCACTTTTCTACCTGAAGTAACCTGTAATGTTGAAGCAATTTGAATGATAAATACAGCATTCGGATTTCCTTTCGCATCAATTGTTAAATCACCTGATGATATTTCAAGAGAACCATTTGATTTATACAAACCTGGTGACAGTGTTAATCCACCAATGTTTCCCGCCAAAAGAACCATATCGGTAGCTGTTCTACCAGCAGCATCGTTATATGCGTTTGTTAGATCTCCTTTTGCTGTTGTTAAAACTGTTGGAGTTGGCGAAGCGAAATCAGACGCATACAAAAGGCCCGTCACTTCAGCTGAAGCCGCTGCAGGACTATTCGGAGGAAGAATTAATGAAAAGCCTGTAAGGAAACTTCCAGCTGCTGGACTGAGCCCTATATTCCCTGTGATTGAAGATGTTGGAACATTGGTCACTTGAGAACCCGCTAATATTACATAATTTCCTGCTGAAGCAAGATTCACGGAAGAATGTATTGTGGACTGGTTTGTAACAACATTCGTAACAGGCTCATTCCCTGTTGGAGGCGTTGGAGATACATCGTCTTTTTTACATCCTGTAAGTAAAACAAGTGTAGTTAAAGCGATTATGCTTATCGTGTTTTTTATTTTCATAACTATAAATTTCAATTTTCGCTTCTGGCGTTCAGTTGTGAACAAGCTCACTGTTTAAAGATCGAGAAACTATAACTCATATGCATTACATAAATACGATGAGATGTTACACAATTCACATGTATTTGCTGTTTTAAGACAAAAATTAACACAACCGAGTCTATAAACATTTGTTTACATCCTCAAAAACCAATTGATTTCGCTAAATTCATAGAATAGTTAACAAATGACTAAAAACTATTCTTCCAAAAAGACATAACAATTGATCAATAAAGTAAATAAATATACTATCCACCTATGAAACTCTACATTAAGTATATGGTTAGCCACCGCTGTAAATTGATGGTGAAAGAAGAACTGAAGAAACTTAATATTTGGTATGTTGTCATTGACTTGGGCGTAATTGAAATTCTTGAAGATATAACACCTGAACAAAAAGAACAGCTAAAAATCAACCTTATGAAGTCGGGTTTGGAGCTACTTGATGACAAACGTGCAATATTAGTGGAAAGCATAAAGAACTCAATCACCAATTTAATTTACAATACGGATGAAGTTCCTAAGACAAATTATTCAAATTATATAAGTGAAGAGCTCGGATTAAACTACACTTACTTAGCCAACACTTTTTCAGAGGTAAAAGGGATTACAATTCAGCAATATATCATTATCAACAAAATTGAAAGGGTCAAGGAACTATTACTTTATGATGAATTAACATTAACGGAAATTGCAAACCTTCTCCATTACAGCAGTGTATCTCACTTATCAAACCAATTTAAGAAACTTACAGGATTGACTCCAACGTTTTATAGGAGCATAGCAAATAAACGAAGAGCAAACTTAGAAAGTATGTGAATTGAAATAAGAAAAAAAATGGATCAATTATTCATTTTTGATTAATGAAAACGACTGTTTAGCTATTTCAATTTCTTCATTTGTAGGAATAACAAGAATTTTAACTTTCGAATTTAAGGTGTTAATCTTTCTTAATGCCTTCGATTTTTGTTCATTCCTGGATTCATCCAACTCTATCCCCAAATAGTCCATATCCTCACAAACCAATTTTCTAATCAAATCTGCATTCTCACCGATTCCAGCAGTGAAAACAATTGCATCCAAACCATTCATTACAGCAGTATATGCACCAATGTATTTTTTAATGCGGTAGGCATTCATAATCAAAGCCAACTCACACTCTTTATTTCCATTTTTAGCTTCTGCAATAATATCTCTAAGGTCACTATAACCTGTCAAACCAAGCATACCACTATTCTTGGTAAGTAAATTATTTACTTCATCTAAAGAATATCCTAAGGTGTTTACTAAATAAAAAACAATACTGTGATCTATATCTCCACTTCTAGTGCCCATTATAAGCCCATTTGAAGGGGTAAACCCTAAACTATGATCAATACTCATTCCGTTTTCAATCGCCGTCATACTGCATCCATTTCCCAAATGAAGGGTAATGATTTTGGACTTCTCTAACCCCATGAACTCAATGGCTTTTTCAGAAACGTATTTGTGGCTTATTCCATGAAAACCATAAATTTGAATTCCATGTTCATATAACTCATTTGGAATTGCATATTTATTGGCTTTTCTGGGCATTGTCTGATGAAAGGCAGTATCAAACACAGCAATCTGCTTGGCGAAAGGAAAAAGCTCTTCTGCAATCAGAATCCCCTGAAGGTTATTGGGGTTATGTAAAGGAGCTAAAGGACAAAACTTTTTTATTTCTTCTTTAACCTTTTTGGTTATCAATGTTGTGTTTGAGAATGAATTTCCACCATGCACAACACGGTGTCCTATCGCCTCGATTTCATCAGTACTTGAAATCACCCCTTTCTCAGAATCGAGCAATAAATCAACAACACTTTCAAGCCCTAATTTATAGGTCTCTATTGCTAACACCTCTTGAATATCAACAGTTTTTGTTTTATAATTTAATACAGCATCTTTGGAACCAATCCTTTCAACCAAACCGCTGCATATCATAATTTTAGAAGGCATTTCAATCAATTGAAACTTTATTGAAGAACTACCTGAATTAAGCACTAATATTTTCATAGAAAGAATTTAAATGTCTTGTGCTTGAATTGCAGTTACAACCACTGTGTTAAAAATATCATCAACCGTACAACCTCTACTTAAATCATTTACGGGTTTGTTTAACCCTTGAATTATAGGCCCAATTGCCAAAGCTTTAGTTTCCCTTTGAACAGCTTTATATGTGTTATTTCCCGTATTTAAATCAGGAAAAATAAAAACATTCGCCTGACCTGCTACTTCTGAGTCTGGTAGCTTTAACTTACCAACATTAATGTCTACTGCAGCATCATATTGAATTGGACCATCCACTTTTAGATCAGGTCTATTTTGTTTTATTATTTCTGTTGCTTTTCTTACCCTAACTACATCTTCACCAACCCCTGAAGTACCAGAAGAATAAGAGAGCATTGCAATTTTGGGATCAATATCAAACGCTACGCTTGTCGCAGCAGAAGAAATGGCAATTTCAGCTAATTGTTCAGCAGTTGGATTAGGGTTAATCGCACAATCTCCATAAACAGAAACTCGATCTTCTAAACACATGAAAAACACAGATGAAACAATAGAAGACTCTGGTTTTGTTTTTATAAACTGAAGTGCTGGAACTATGGTGTGTTGCGTTGTATGAACAGCACCTGAAACCATTCCGTCAGCATGCCCTTTGTACACCATCATCGAACCAAAATAAGAGACGTCTTCCATTAAGTCTCTTGCCATCACTAAATTCACGTTCTTATGTTTACGCAATTCATAAAGGGTTTCGGCATAATCATTAAAATGCACGGACTCTACAGGATTAATGATATTGACTCTATTTAAATCTAAGGCTATGTCAAGAGTAAACACTTTATCTTCTATCTCCTTTCTATCCCCAAGTAACGTTATATCTACAGCATCAGCTTCGATCAATTGTTTAGTTGCCCTCAAAACACGCTCGTCTAATCCTTCGGGTAAAACAATATGTTTTTTATTGGATTTTGCTTTCTTTAATAAATTATACTGAAACATTCGAGGAGTAATCCCTTTTGTTTCGAAAGTGATTAATCGTTCTATTAATGCATCAATTTTAACATATTTCTCAAAGTCTTTGATGGAAGTACTTATTTTTTGTTTGTTTTCAGCATAAATTTGAGACTTTATCATACCAATGGCATTCACTACCCCAAAGGTTCCGCCATCAACTGCAATTATAGGCACAACATCAGAAAGTCCTTCAATTAGTTTATTTATAGATTCCTCAGGCACTAAACCACCCGTTAAAACAATACCTGAAACAGAAGGATAGTTATCAGAAACATTCGCTTGCAAAGCACCTAAAATTAAATCCGCCCTATCACCAGGTGTAATCACCAAACTGTCTTCCTTTAATAAGTGATTCAGATAATTGGGTAATTGCATGGCACCCACACTGAAATATCCTGCTTGATTATTGATAAACTCTTTGCCAAATAAAACTTTCGCATTTAGTACGTCAACAATTTCCTTAATTGATGGATTGGCCAAAATCGGATTTAAGGGTATAGCGTTTACAATTACGTCGGAAGGAAAATACTTTTCTAACTCAGAAACTACTAAACCGATGTTTTGCTGTTCGACCTTATTAGCAATAACAGAAAGAACCTGAACACCTTTATCTCTAAATGAATCAAAAGCCATGTGTAAACTGCCTACCAACTCAGATAGAGTTTTACCCACTCCACTCTCTAATATAATCGCTGGAACACCAAGGTTTTTAGCAATCAACACATTGATATCAAACTCGCCTATAGAAACTTTACCAGAAAAGCTCGTGCCTTCTACCAAAACAAAATCAAATTGTTCTTCAATAGATTTATATTTCTCAATAATCTTGGTTAAAATTTCATCGTCTTTGTTTTCATGTTTTTTCTGAACCACTTCGCTTCTGGTAAATGCATAAGCGTCCTCAAACTTTAAATCCAAATTAAAGAAGCTGATAATTGTATTGATGTGATTGTCTATTTTCCCTTCTTCGAAGTCCTCAATAATGGGTCTAAAATATCCAACCCTTGAAGCTTTCCCTAATAGTAACTGCATTAACCCAAGAGAAATAATTGATTTTCCACTATTGGGTTCTGTGGTCGCAATATAAACTGCTTTATTGGCTACTTTCTTTATCATTAGCTTAGCTTCTTTGGTTAATTCAACACCCCTTAGTGGGTGAACAAATCTAACAATTTAAGACCGCAAAGCAATACATTAAAACTGTTTTTAAACGTGTTAATGATAGTTTATACCAATAGCAACTTCACTCAACAAATGATTCGTTTTTTAATTCTATCATGGTTATCTCAGGACGCATCCCGATTCTTGCAGGAAGACCTAACCAACCCAATCCACGATTAACATATAGGTATTGATTATTTTCTTCATAAAGTCCTGCCCAATGTTTAAACTTATACTTTATTGGACTCCATTGTAGGTTCTTGTATTGAAATGCAGCTTGCATACCATGCGTGTGCCCAGAAAGTGTTAAGAAAATATCTGTATGCTTTAAAACCTCCTCGGTCCAGTGTGTTGGGTCATGTGATAATAGTATTTTAAAAGGAACGTCTTTAACCTTGGATAAAGCCTTGTTTAAATCTCCAACTTGTTTAAATGGTGATTTACCCCAATTCTCCACACCAATCATTGCTATTTCATCATTGTTAACGGTAAGAATCTCCGCTTCATTTAAGAGGAGATTAAATCCAACATCTATATAAAACTGTTTAATTGCTTCAAAATTTTCTTGCTTTTCATCCATCGAATTCCATTCACTATAATCACCATAGTCATGGTTTCCTAAAACAGCATACTTTCCTTTATTGGCAATTAATTTATTGAATACTTTATCCCAACCACGAAGCTCTATAGCGTAATTATTGACCAAATCTCCAGTAAACACAATATAATCAGGTTTTAGATTATTAATTATCTCAACAGCTGAGCTAAGTTTATTATATGAATAATTAAAACTGCCTAAATGCAAATCTGATATTTGAACGATTCTTAAGCCTCCAAAAGACTTTGGTAGAAGTTTAGATGAAATAGTATGGGTGTAGACTTTGAATCTATAAAGCGCTTTAAAAATACCATATAAAATCACAAGAAAGGGAAGTATTCCGGAGAGCAAGCCAACCATTGCAATTACGAGATAAGATACCCTTTCTGAAAATAAGTAGTTTGTAAAATAGAGCGATGATATAACAAATACGAAGAAAAACTTTGGAACAAAAGAAAGTACACCAAGTCCATAAAACTTAGAAATTAGCACCTGTTTTCGAATGGGATTAATTTTATCTAAAGTTGCTTTTAAGACCAAAATAGATGACAACAATCCAATAGTGAATAACCAAAAAAGAACATTGATAAATATTCGTAAAGCAGGAAAGTCAATCAACTGCGTTAGTGATTGCAACCAATAGAATGCAGCTATATCAATTAACAGTATGGCTACACACAACAGAATAATATTAGATAAAGAAACCGTTTTCATGGTTTTATTTTTTTAAAGATAAACAATCTTAATACGAAATAAGGTTTTAAAATAAAGTCAACTCGCTCACAACATTACAAAGTCTTAGTTTATTTCAAAAAAAATGAGGCTGTCTAAATATAGACAGCCTCATCAATTTATAAAGTTCTATTTGTTATTGTAGAATCAATTTGTTTTGGATCACTTTATTATTGTGGCTAATTTTCAAGATATACACACCTTGACTAGCGCTTGATCCTGGATTAACATTCCACAGTGATTGACCTTTTGGTAATTGTGATTGAGCAACAGTTCTTCCTGACATATCAGTCAAAACAACCTCAGCACCAGCCCACTCAGAAGGATCATAATTAATATCCCAACCTAACTCGTTATTACTTGGGTTTGGATAAACACTAATAGGACTTTCTTTTACATGTCCGTCTGTACTTAGCACTCCGTTAATGTTTATATTATCAATTGCTATGTTATTAGATTTATCTGATGCAGTATACTCAAATTTAATAAGAACCGTAGTTGCAAAAGAATTGTTCAGAGTGAATGATGAGTTATCCCAAAGTGTCGTTTCACTTGGCAAGAAAGAATCCCACGCAGAACCGTTATTTATCAAACTCTTTTTGTTAGGGTTAGGCTCATTACCAAGTATTGTATTTCTTGGCTGCCATGTTCTACCACAGTTCGTTGATACATAAACAACTAACTTCTCCTTCATTTCCTCAACAGTTGTCCCATCAGTTGCACATGCATAATCAAAAGAAACAGAAATGTCACTCATGTAAGATAAATCTATAGGTTGAGATATAAATGAATGCGTTACTCCACCACGTCTTTCATTAAAGAAGTACTCAGGTGTCCAAGGCACTATATCAGTTGCCGGGTTTGTGTTGTTTAAGAACATTGCTCCGCTTCCCATAACACCTGCATTACTTTTATAATCCCATTGGTTTACGTTGCTCTGAGGGTTATGAACTGTCCACGTACCTAAACCATCATTGAAGTCGAACTGAACATTCCCAGAATATACAGGCCAATTTGGAGTTATATAGATAAATTTATTTACTGTTTTTGTGTTTGTCAAACCATCTTCTTCAACAGTCAATGAAACAGTTTTCCACCCTGCTTCTGTAAATGAAATAGTTGGATTAACATCATTAGAAGTTACTACTGAACCATCTTCGAATGTCCAAGTATATACAGCATTGTTTCCAGCTAATCTCCAAGAATGATTTTTGAATTGAACTAAATCACCAACACAAGCAGTTAAGTAATTTGCGTGAAAATCTGCTACAGGGTCACAAACACCTCCAGCAGGAATAGATAATGCTAAATTCTCAGCAGTCCATAGATTAGATCGTCCACTTACATTTTGCTCTAAAATATTACGCATATATGCTGCTTGACCTTCTGTGAACATATTAGAGCAATATGAATAGTCCATATAGTTTTGAACATTATCTAATATTGTATCACATGTTGTCATTGTTAAATCACAATTCAATGTTGAACCTATCGTATTTGGAGTATCTGCAATTCCATCGTCAGTAGCACAATTACCTGGTAGCCCTGGATCATTTGTTGGTCCCCATGTATGTGGAAGCCCTAAATAATGCCCTATCTCGTGAGTGAGTGTAAACGCATTATTAGTCGACGAAGTACCAATATCACCAACCGCAGTATGCTTAAGGATTACACCGTCTCTAAAACGTGCTGCACCTTCAACATTTGAAGGGTAAAAAGAATACCCACCAACACCAGGGTCAGTCAATTGTATAACAGTCCAAATATTTAAATAACGATTTCTTGGCCATTGCTCAAACTTTGAATAATCGTCAGCAAACTTTGTTTCACTACTAAAGTGACGTGTAATTCCGTTGGTACAATTTCCAAAAGGATCCCTTGTCGCTAATCTAAATTCAATATTTGCATCTGCAGCGATACCTTGAAATTCAGGAACAACATCAGCAATACTTGGATTTAATTTTCTGTAATCTTCATTCAAGATTTCAACTGAACGATAAATTTGTTCATCAGATATATTTTCCGGTCCATACTCATGTACAACATGAAAAACTATAGGAATGATATAAGTGTTTTCAGCCTTTAGATAATAACCATTCAGGGCTTGTTCTTGTTGTGCATAAAAAGCTGTTTCTAATTCTGGGTTTTCACTCCAAAGCTCTGCCGTTTTTGTATGCGTTCCACATCCTGTTGCGGGCTCTTGAGAATGAGCGAAGAAAGCAAAAAATACAACGATTGATAATAAATACTTCATAAGGTATAACTTTATTAAATTTTTAGACAATATTATCTAAAAACACTCAGAAATCAAAGTGTTTTGTTTTTTTGATTGCTTTTATATTGTTTTACATTTTGGACGATGCAACCTTAAACGTCTTTTTTAATTGATAAACACGCTAAAATGCGTGCTTTAAGTACTACATAATATTTCCAATCATAGATACAATGTTTTTAATTAAGTATTCATCTCATAACTTTGATGATCGATGATTTCAAATAGCGTAACTCAACCACTAAGGTAGATCAAATTTAACAAAAATTGTTCTCATTGCACGTTTAACTATTCTGATGTATATTTCACGATGTGAATGGTATTTTCAAAGTAATTTATTGATCAAAGAAAAAACACAACTTCTATTGCATTCAACATTTTATAATTTAATCGTTAATTGATTCTTAGGTCAATACTCCGTAAAAGAAAAGAGGAAAAATTACAGTAGCGTTAGGACAAAACACATTTACTAAACAATATACTTTTGATGGTATAAACTGCTTGAAATCTTGGTTCAATATTTGAAAACTAAAATGGTACAAGGCATTCCGATAAAAATGATTAAATTTGCACCCTTCAAAACAACGGCAAATTATGAGTGCAAAATATCCAGAATATAAAGGTTTGAATCTACCTCAATCAGCTGAAAAAATAGCTGAAAAGTGGAAACAAGAAAATGTTTTTCAAGAATCTATCGATTCTAAAGACGATGATAAAACATTCGTGTTTTTTGAAGGACCACCGTCTGCAAACGGACTACCTGGTATTCACCACGTTATGGCCCGTTCGATTAAGGATATATTCTGTCGTTATAAAACGCTAAAAGGTTTTAAGGTTAACCGTAAAGCTGGTTGGGATACGCATGGTTTACCTGTTGAACTAAGTGTAGAAAAAGAACTCGGAATAACCAAAGAAGATATTGGAACTAAAATATCTGTAGAAGATTATAACGCCGCATGTAAGAAAACAGTAATGCGTTATACCGACGTTTGGAATGACCTAACTGAGAAAATGGGTTACTGGGTAGACATGGAAAACCCATATATAACTTACGAATCTAAATACATGGAAAGTGTATGGTGGTTGTTAGGTCAATTGTATGAAAAAGACTTGATTTATAAAGGATATACTATACAACCATATTCTCCGAAGGCAGGAACTGGATTATCTTCTCACGAAATAAACCAGCCGGGTTGTTATAAAGATGTGACTGACACTTCTTGTGTTGCACAATTTAAAGTTAAAGAATCAAGTAAGGCAGTATTTGGTGCTGATTATAAAGATGAAGATGTACATTTAATTGCATGGACTACGACACCATGGACGTTACCTTCGAATACTGCTTTAACAGTAGGGAAGAACATCGAATATGTAATTGTAAAAACATTCAATCAATATACTTTTGAGCCTATTAACGTTGTTTTGGCTTCAGCATTATTAGGAAAGCAATTCACTAAAATGTTTGTTAAAGTTGATGTGGCTGAAGACTTAAAGAGCTACAAAGAAGGTGATAAGAAAGTTCCATATTTCGTTGGAGAAACATTTAAAGGATCAGAACTAAATGGAATTCGTTATGAGCAATTATTGCCGTATGCACTTCCAATGGAGAATCCTGAGAATGCTTTTCAGGTTATTTTAGGAGATTTCGTTACTACGGAAGATGGAACTGGAATCGTACATACTGCGCCAACATTTGGTGCAGATGATGCTCTCGTAGCAAAACAAGCGAATGTTCCAGGAATGTTGGTGCCTGATGCCAATGGAAACCCTGTTCCTTTAGTAGACCTCCAAGGTAGATTCCGTCCAGAAATGGGTGAATTTGCTGGAATGTATGTGAAGAATGAATTTTATGAAGACGGTGAAGCACCAGAAAGATCAGCTGACGTTTCTATTTCTATTAAATTAAAAGAAGAGAATAAAGCCTTCCGTGTTGAGAAATATGTTCACAGTTATCCACACTGTTGGAGAACAGATAAACCTGTTTTATATTATCCTCTGGATTCTTGGTTCGTTAAAGTGACGGATAAAAAGGACAGAATGATTGAACTCAATAAAACGATCAACTGGCAACCAGAATCTACTGGAACAGGTCGTTTCGGAAAGTGGTTAGAGAATTTAAATGATTGGAATTTATCTCGTTCACGTTATTGGGGTATTCCAATTCCAATATGGAGAACGGACGAAGGAGAAGAATCTATTTGTATTTCTTCTATTGAACAATTGAAAGAGGAGTGTGAAAAAGCTGTTGCTGCTGGAGTTATGGAGAACAATCCACTGGCTGACTTTGACCCTTCAGATATGTCGAAAGAAAACTATGACAAAGTAGATTTACATAAAAACTACGTTGATTTAATCACTTTGGTCTCTCCATCAGGAAAACCGATGAAAAGAGAGGCTGATTTAATTGATGTTTGGTTCGATTCGGGATCTATGCCTTATGCACAATGGCACTATCCTTTTGAGAACAAGGAGCTAATTGATGAAGGGAAAGCTTTCCCAGGAGACTTTATTGCAGAAGGAGTAGATCAAACAAGAGGATGGTTTTATACACTTCACGCAATTGCAACGAGTGTCTTTGATTCTGTAGCCTACAAAAACGTGATTTCAAACGGTTTGGTTTTGGATAAAAACGGACAGAAAATGTCAAAACGTTTAGGAAACGCTGCCGATCCATTTGAAACATTGGCCAAGTACGGACCTGATGCAACACGTTGGTATATGATTACTAATGCTGCTCCATGGGACAACCTGAAGTTTGACACTGAAGGAATTAAAGAAACACAGCGTAAGTTCTTTGGAACCCTTTACAATACCTATTCATTCTTTTCATTATATGCGAATATCGATGGATTCTCTTATAGCGAAGAACGAATGGAAACAAGTGAACGTCCTGAAATTGACCGTTGGATTATTTCAAAATTGAATTCATTAATCGAAGAAGTTGATGAATCATTTGAAACGTATGAGCCAACAAGAGCTGGAAGATTAATTCAGAATTTTGTGAATGATCAATTGTCAAATTGGTATGTCCGTTTATGTAGAAGACGTTTCTGGAGAGGAGATTACTCTTCTGATAAAATATCAGCGTATCAAACTTTGTATGAATGTTTAGAGGCTGTTGCCATTCTAAGTGCACCTATTGCGCCATTCTATACGGATGAATTATTCTGTGATTTGAATAATATTTCCGGAAGACATACTGCAACTTCAGTTCATTTGGCAGAATTCCCATCGGTAAACGAAGGAGATATTGATAAAGAACTGGAAGCACAAATGGAAATTGCTCAACAAGTTTCTTCTATGGCATTAAGTTTACGTAAAAAGGAAAAAATACGTGTACGTCAGCCGTTACAGAAAATTATGGTTCCGATCTTAGATCCAAGTTTTAAGTCGCGTATTGAACACGTGAAAGATTTAATCCTTTCTGAAATCAATGTGAAAGAGTTGGTTCTTTTAGAAGATACAACTGGCGTTTTAACAAAGAAAATCAAACCTAACTTTAAGACGATTGGCCCTAAGTATGGAAAACAAATGAAGGCAATTGCTGGAATGGTAAATTCTTGGGGTGATTCTGAAATTGCTTCAGTTGAAAGCAATCAAGGATGGACTGGTGATCTTAATGCCGAAACAATTTCATTGGACATGAATGACTTTGAAATTGTAACAGATGATATTCCTGGATGGTTAGTAACCTCTGAAGGTGGAATCACTGTTGCGATGGATATAACAATAAGCGCAGAATTAAAGCAAGAAGGTATTGCGAGAGAATTGGTGAACCGCATTCAAAACTTCAGAAAAGAAGCTGGTTTTGATGTAACAGACAAGATTGTTATTTCAATTGATACCACAGAAGAAATAAATGCTGCAATTACGAATAACAAAGTATACATAGCAGCAGAAGTGATGGCAAAAGAGATTACGTTAGGAAAACCAGAAGGTCAAGTGTTTGAGGCTGATATTTCAGAAGAAGGAGATGCTAAGATAGGGTTGAAGAAAGTAATTGTTAATCTTTAATTATTAAGGCGTTAGAATTGATTCTTCAAGGATATCATCTTCACTTTTCGCATGATAATTACTATACGCTATAATTTAGAGCAATTACAATTATATCTAAATTAGAATATTAAAAACAAAGGCTGAAGCAATGCTTCAGCCTTTGAAATCTATTCTTTTAAAACCTATAGATCATTGTTAACATCTTGAGAAATTTAACCATCCCTATCGCGTTAACCAATTCTCTAGTATCTCGTTATTGCTCCATAACCGTTAAACTTATCAAGTTCACCTTTTGGTAAGAATACATTTTCTCCTCCAAAACTCATGTTCAATTCTAACAGTTCATCAAGAATATCGTCTATGTAATTCTCATTACCTCTCTTGTCTTCAGAGACTACTTCAATCTCGTCATTCTTAAGAAGTGCTGGTCTAAATAAACCTTGTTCAACAAAAACAGTTTGAACTTTTCCTTCTTTGATCGCTCTCCAAATGTCATTCATATCACTAAGGTATTTTCCTGTACCTACAGCAGTATCTAATTCAGACTTTCTTTTATTGTTTCTTTCAGTAACATACGCTTTGATTATTTCCCAAGCATCTTTTACAATAGCAGCATCTTTGTCTTCCAATCGATTCCCACCAAGGAAGGTTTGGTAAATTGTATCCTTGTGATCTGCTGTTTTTAAATATTCATGATAGTTTTGTTCATCAGTAGCAATCAAAACAGGTAATCCACTTTCCTTTCTAATTTCGTTGACGTGCTTGTCAAGTTGATTATAATATTCTGCCATTCTATCTTTTAAGAGAGCTGAGTTACCTGCCTCTTGTTTTGATAGACCAAACAATTGTTTGTTTTCAAACGGAAAAGGCTTCCCAACTTCTTTGATTACTTTGTCATTAAAGGCCTCAATTAATCGTGCTTTATCTTGACCTAATACCAATACATAATAACGAGAGTTTAAATGTAAAGTCCTCATTAAATCTCGTGTAGCAAAAGTTTTGTCAATGATTACTCGGTCTTCAACTTTCATTGGTAGACGTACAAATTCTGATACATCTTCATTTACAAATAGAATTAAACTTTCTAAATTAAGCGTATGATCAATAGATGATTCCAACTCTTTTACACGCTCAATAAGGTTTGTAGCAACCCTTTTATCAGTATTCTCTAACAAGCGTTTTTCAGTCTCTGCAACGAGGTTTTTAAGAACAATTTTATCCTTCTGATTATCTGGAGTTGTTCTGTGGGTATTAAGAATAATAGTAATACAGTTTTCTGCAACAATGCTCTTTAATTCATTTAATTTACTCTTCATAGTATTGATTTTATACATTTAGATTATTTAGAGCCCCTCATAGATTCTAACTCCTATTAAGATAGTAAAAAATCAGTGTGAAAAATTGATTTACAGAATATTAACATCCAAAACTAACATAAGTCATATTCTACTGTAAAAGCTTCCTAAACTTCATTTGAATGATAGATCAGGTTAATAAAGTCATCCTTCTCTAAGGCGCCAAAGTATTGACTAACGTCCACATTATTGATCGCTTTAGCAATAGAGACCTTATCATAAGGGATACCTTCAAGAAGTTGCTCGATTTCCTTTACGGGATCTTTTCCAAAAAAATCACCAAAGATTTTCACCTCTTGAATTCTTCCCTTCTCAACAAAAATTCGAACATCAATTTCTCCTACAGCAAAACGTTTGTTGTTTTGAATATTAAACTTCGGAGCACGGCCATAGTTCCAATCCCAAGTATCATACTTTTCATCCTTTAGCTTTTCTACAGCCGTCCACTCTTCTGTAGTTAAATGATGGGTTTCAAAAGCTTCGTTTTCTGCATAAAGTCCTTTTAGCAATAAGCTCCTAAACTCATCTATAGATAAAGGATTGTCTAAAAATTCGCTGATATTTGCCACACGACTGCGTACAGACTTATGACCTTTTGACTCCAGTTTACTTGGTTTGACATTCAAAGCCTTAACCACTTCACTTAAATCAGTATTTAGCAATAAAGTTCCATGACTGATCATGCGTCTACCGGTAGAGAATTGTGCCGTACCAGAAATCTTCTTCTCTCCTACAAGAATATCATTTCGATCTTTCAACTTTGCTTCAATTCCTAAATCATTGAGTACTTTAATTACCGGTTCAGTAAATTTCTTAAAGTTGTGTAGTTTTTTCACATCGTGATTGGTAATAAAACTAAAGTTCAGGTTCCCAAAATCATGATAAACTGCACCTCCACCACTTACACGGCGTACAACATGGATATCGTTTCTATCAATATATGCTTGATTTACTTCTTCTATAGTAATTTGATTTTTACCAATGATGATAGAAGGCTCATTGATATAGAACAATAGATAATCATTTTCAGTACTGAAATGACGCACAATATATTCTTCTAAAGCAAGGTTTAATCTTGGATTGGTGACATTATTATTTTCTACGAAAATCATAATTAAAGTATTAATTCTTGATTGTGAATAAATGATGTAAATAGAGAATAATCACTTTCACTATTCACACTAATTGTTCTAAAATTAGAAACCATTCTCAAATCAATCAAATAATTCAGGACTTTTTCAAACTATTTAAAAATACTAAGGCTATAAATGACAGAAGAGTCGCACTTTATGAATTCCTACCGATGAATTCGAGTGCAATATACTCATGGATTATTTTAGTTCATCTAAAATACGCAAGGCTTCCGGTACATGTTGATCAAATTTCATTTGTGAATTAAAAACTCCACGAACAACACCTTCCTTATCAACAACATAGGTTACACGGCCAGGAATCAAACCCAGTAAATTAGTTGGTACACCAAATGCTTTCCGTACTTTTTTATCTGTATCTGCTAATAAGGTAAATGGTAAATTATGTTTTTCAGCAAAAGCTTTATGGCTTTTTTCATTGTCACTTGAAATACCAACCACCATAGCTCCAGCAGCTAAGAAATCTGTGTAGGCATCACGAAAAGAACATGCTTGTTTTGTACATCCAGCAGTTTCATCCTTGGGGTAAAAGTAAATTATGAGATTTTCCTTACCAATGATTTCATCACTGATGAATGATTTTCCAAATTGATCTTTTAATTTAAAACTTGGGCACTTATCCCCGATTTGAATTGATTTGCTCATAATTGCTATTTGTTTTAAATGTAACAAAAATGAATCAATTAAGTTGTGAGTGTGAATCTCAATACTCACACTCAAAACTTTAATGTGTATTTATTATCTTCTTCTGTTGTCTCCTCCAGATTTTTTCTGAGGTTTACCTTGAGGCTTTCTTCCACCTCCGCTACCACGACCTCTTTGTTGTTGTTTCGGTTTCTTACCTGAAATACTTTTGTCTTCTATTTCCTCCTCAACTTCAGGGTGTGGATCCATTCTCGGAACTTCCTGTTTGATGAGTTTTTCAATATCTCTTAGGTAAGCACGCTCTTCGTTTTCACAAAAAGAAATCGCCATTCCACTTGCGTGTGCTCTTCCTGTCCTACCAATACGGTGTACATAAGTTTCAGCGACATTTGGCAAGTCATAATTCACAACCAAAGACAAATCGTCAACATCAATTCCACGTGCTGCAATGTCTGTAGCAATTAGAACTTGAATTTTTCCATCTTTAAATCCACCTAATGCAGCTTCACGCTGTGGTTGAGATTTATTTCCATGAATCGCTGCTGATTTTATATCTGCTTGATCTAATTTCTTTACGATTTTATTGGCACCATGTTTCGTACGTGAGAAAACCAAAATAGACTCTCCTGGACGATCCTTTATAAGTTCAGTTAATAAGTTTACTTTATCACCTTTACTTACAAAGTAAACTCCTTGCTCTACTCTTTCAGCAGTTGCTTGTTGTGGTTTTATGGTTACTTGCTCAAATTCACCTAAGATTTTTCTTGATAACTCCACAATTGATTTCGGCATCGTAGCAGAAAAGAAAAGGGATTGTCTTTTTGGTGGAAGCTTTGCAATAATCTTCTTGATGTCGTGAATAAAGCCCATGTCGAGCATTTGATCCGCTTCATCAAGTACCACAAATTCCAAATCTCGGAATGTAAGGTGTCCTTGATCCAATAAATCAAGCAAACGACCTGGAGTTGCCACTAAAATGTCAATACCTTGCTTAAGACGTGCCACTTGTTTTGTCTGTTTTACCCCTCCGTAAATCACTGTAGTTCTTAAACCTGTGTGTCTACCGTAGTTTGTAAAACTCTCATCAATTTGAATTGCCAACTCACGTGTTGGTGTAATCACCAAAGCACGAATTTTTCTTCTGCCATTAGAGTCGTTATTCGAATTGTACAAATGATGTAAAATCGGAATTCCAAAAGCTGCTGTTTTTCCCGTACCTGTTTGGGCTACGCCTAAGAGGTCTTTTCCTTGTAAAAGGATTGGAATAGATTGTTCCTGTATTGGGGTTGGATTTTCGTAGCCTTCTTCTTCGAGGGCTTTTAATATGGGTTCGGCTAAGCCGAGTTGTTTAAATGTCATCTATTATATATAAGTTGCAAATGTACGACTTTAATTATTAATTGTTTATTATAAATGTATAACACATCACAAATGTGAATATACAACTGACTATCATTCACTAACGTGTTAACCTTCAAGAAATAGTTGTTGTTGGATGGGTGAGATTATTGGTGAATACATTAACCTAAAACGATGGCCATTATTATTCAACCACACTCCTGCATTAACAATTAAAAACTAAACATTAACCCTTAAAAAGACCATGAATAATTACAAAAGGCAATATTAGCACACCAAAAATCATCATTCCTAATTCATAAAACAAGGAGCTGTTCTTGTACTTTCTTCCTTTAAAACGAGATAAAAAAGCACTCAAAGGAAGTCCATACATATTTCCTGCAATCATTACTTTTGAAGCAGCTAAAATTACATCCGCTTTTTCATTCCCGTATTCTTTTATAAGTGACTCGAAAGTAAACTGATCTGGATGACCTTTAGATTCAGCAAAGTGTTGCGCAAACATAATAGCCTTAGCTTCCTCTGGACGAATGAAATTATCTTTTCCACTTAAAAAACTACTGATTTCTTCATTACTCATTCCTTGTTTTAACGCCATTTTTGTATGGGCATAAGAACATGCAGCACAGCCGTTTACTTCTGTTATCGCCAATCGAAGACGTTCTATAAAATCCGGATGAACTAAGCCACTCTTTTTATTTTTAGATAGAGTTGGAACAGCACCTACCACATTAACAAAAGAAAAATACATTTCACCAAAACTGAATTTGCGTTTAAACTCAGTTCTTAAACTCATTTCTTTCGGTATTGTAATTTCTTGTTTCATGTGCTTTTCTAATGGTTAAATAATAACTAATTCAAGATTGAATATTGATGCAAGATAGGGGAAAGATTAATGCCCATAAGTAACATGTGTAACAATGCAGGTTTCGATTAAACCATTATTCGGAGCCATTAGAAAATAAAAAGGCGAACTTTATAGAAAGTTCGCCTTTTTGATATATTTTATTTAAAAAACCTACCCACACTTACTGTGACCACAATTTGTACATGTTAAACATCCTTCTTGGAAGTAAACACTGTTTTCGTGACACTCAGGGCATTCGTTTTTACTCTTCGTTCCATCTGGTACAAACTTCTTTACAACACGTGTAACACCATTCTTCCATGTATTTAGAGTATCATCGCTTAGGTTTAAAGACCCAACCAGATCAACAACATGTAAAAGAGGCATTCCATGACGTAACACACCTGAAATCATTTTCGCATAGTTCCAGTATTCTTTATCAAATGAGCGAGATAAACCTTCTACTGTTACATTATATCCTCCCCTGTCTTCGTATTGGAAATCGTAACGGCTGCTCTCGTCGCTTTTTACTTTCAGGATAAATCCTGTCTTCACGTCATTTGGAATTCCGTTGAATCCATCTCTTCGGCCTGTAAAGATTTCATAAGGACGACCATCTAACATTCCAACAAAAGCAATCCACTCCTCTAAGTTATTTTGGAAACGTACAACCTCTGCTTCAAGTCGCTCTGGACGCTCTGGTGCATGGTGGTCATCAAAGTTTTTAGTTTTAGATTCTTCTTTTTCACTTGTAGAAATAAGGACTCCTGATCTTGAGCCATCACGGTATACCGTAACGCCCTTACATCCAGATTCCCATGCAGTTTGGTAAACTTTACCTACCATTTCCTCTGTAACATCATTAGGAAGATTTACAGTTACTGAAATAGAGTGGTCAATGTGTTTTTGAACACGGCCTTGCATTTCTACTTTCTTCACCCAGTTTACATCATTTGATGTAGCTAAATGATATGGAGATTTCGCTATAATAGAAGCGATTTGATCTTGATCCATTTTTCTCACCTCATCAACATCATACCCTTTTGCGATTAAGTAAGTGATGAATTTATGGTGAAACACTGGATATTCTTGCCATGAGTCTCCAACTTCATCAACAAAATCAACAATTGCGTCTTTATCGTCTGGATTAATTTTTCTTCTTCTCATGTAAGAAACCATAAATGCTGGCTCGATTCCAGAAGTTGTTTGCGTTAAAATTGAAACTGAACCAGTTGGTGCAATCGTCAATAATGCAATATTTCTTCTTCCATTGAGGATTAAACGTTCGTATAAA
>Ga0079223_10000522_pt1 | contig 19891 bp, 23 predicted proteins | sample Stecom2011_FD_75072 | JGI IMG/M metagenome (GOLD analysis project Ga0079223, IMG submission 75072) | Agricultural soil microbial communities from Utah to study Nitrogen management - Steer compost 2011 | ecosystem: Environmental > Terrestrial > Soil > Agricultural land | place: USA: Utah...
AAGCGGAGTGGTTTGATGAAGAGCAAAGCAGCGGAGGTTAAGAGAATTCTCTGGTTAATCTTGCTCGCAAATGTTCTGGTGGCATCGGTAAAAATAGTGCTGGGCCAGGTGATTAAGAGCAGTAGTATGACGGCGGACGGTTTTCACTCCTTAACAGACGGTTCCGCTAATCTGGTGGGATTGATCGCCGTCTTTATCGCGGCCAAGCCGGTAGATGAAAACCACCCTTACGGTCACAAGAAATTCGAGACGCTGGCGGGATTATTAATCTCCGTTTTCCTCTTTTTTTTGGGGGGTAATATCCTCTTCCACGCAGTCCGTGGATTTAATAATCCGGTGGTTCCGGAGATTACAGGGGCAAGTCTCCTTATTCTACTGATTACACTCGGCATTAACACTATAATCTCTGTCTATGAACTAAAGGCCGGAGAGCGGCTGGGCAGTAATATTCTGATTGCCGATTCCTACCATACCCGGAGCGATATATATATTTCTCTAGGTGTGCTGATCACCCTCGCCGGGATTAAGCTGGGTTTACCAGCGGTAATCGATTCGGTAGTCAGCTTGGTGGTGGTGGTCTTCATCTTTCATGCGGCTGGGGAAATTCTCTTGCCAACCTGTGGTGTTTTGGCGGATCAAGCGGTCTTCGACCGGAGTGTCATTGCCAAAATGGTTTCTGAGTTTGCGGAAGTAAAGGATGTGCACGAGATTCGAAGCAGAGGAAGAGAGGATGATCGCTATATCGATCTGCATATCGAGCTCGATCCCGCCATGAGTGTGGAGGAATCTCATTATTTAATTCATAAAATCGAGGATGAGATTAGAACACAGATTGGAGGAGCAGTACAAGTACTGATTCATGTGGAACCATACAGGAGAAGCCGGGGAAATATGGTCCTCCCTTTATCTGATTTATCTTCTGGTAAACCCAGAGAGTATAACCGCTAGATTTGGATCAGGGTTTTGATATTCCTCTATTTGCTAAAGGAAAGATTGAAGTTTCTTAAAAAGGCTTTAGTTCTTTCGTTTGAAGGTTCATTAAAGATGACCCCCGGGGCGCCCTTTTCAATGATGCGCCCGTTGTCCATAAAAATAACTCGGTCGGCCACATCCCGGGCAAAACTCATCTCATGGGTCACCACCATCATGGTCATGTGTTCAGCGGCTAAGGTTCTAATCACCTTGAGCACTTCACCGGTAAGTTCAGGGTCAAGCGCTGAGGTGGGTTCGTCAAAAAATAGAATATCCGGTTTCATGGCCAGGGCTCTGGCGATGGCCACCCGCTGGCTTTGACCGCCGGAGAGTTGATAAGGGTAAGCTTGGGCTTTGTCACTCAGGCCGATTTTTTCTAAAAGATTAAAGGCTGTGGCTTGGGCTTCTTCTACGGATTGTCCTCCCACCCGAATCGGCGCTTCCGTAATATTCTGTAAGACAGAGAAGTGGGGAAAGAGGTTGAAATTCTGGAAGACCATTCCCAGACGGAGACGAATCTTTCTTAAGCGCTCTTCCGGAGCGTACAAGGCTTGACCCTGTGGAGAAGATTTGACCATTGTATCGTTGCCCACTATAATTGTACCCTGGTCTATCTTTTCCAAAAGGGTCAGGCAGCGTAGGATAGTGCTTTTACCGGAACCGGAGGGTCCGATTACCGCTATGACTTCACCCTGTTTGATTTTAAAGGAGACCCCGTTCACTACTTCCAGCCCGTCAAAACTTTTATATAAATTTTCCACCTTTAAAATTCGCATCCAGCGCCCCTCCTATTTGTAATAGTTCAGTCGTTTTTCCGTACTGGAGAATACTCTTGTTACTATCCAGTTCATAAAGAGATAAAACAAGCCTGCCACAAAAAGCGGGGTTGTTGAGAAAATTCGGGAAGACTCATTCTTGGCTACCCGGAAGAGCTCGGAGATGCCTAAGATCTGGACTAGGGCGGTGTCCTTTACTAAGGTAATAACCTCATTACTGATGGGAGGGAGAATTCTCTTAATCACCTGTGGAAGAATAATGCGGAAAAACGTCTGTGATTTGGTGAAACCTAAAACGTCGGCAGCCTCGTATTGTCCGCGGGAAATGGATTCGATCCCGCCGCGGTAGATTTCAGCAAAATAGGCGGAGTAATTCAGGGTAAAAGCAATGATGGCCGCAGAAAGACGGGGCAAAGTAAAGCGAATACCCTCTGGAAGCATATAGAAAGGGGCGAAATAAATAAAAATCAGCTGCAGAAGTAGAGGCGTTCCCCGCATTATGAGAATAAACAGCTTTAACGGACTGTGCAACCACTTTTGCGTCGACATTCTGCCCAGCGCCACCAATAGTCCTAAAGGCAAGGAAAAAAAGAGGGTCAAAAAAAACATTTGAAGTGTTGTGACCGCTCCGCTTAAAAGCAGACTCAAAAGTCTGACGAACGCTCCATCCCAGATAGCGAACATCTTAAAATCCCCTTTGATCAAAATAGCAAACAGCGTTATCACGATGATTAATAAAAGACAGATCCCTTTATGAACAATTTCTTAAAAGACAGCCTTTATTGAGTAGGTAATTTTAAGTTAAAAAGGTTGTGAGGGAGACTCACAACCCTTTTTGCAACAGGAGATAGACCAGGGACTATTTTGAAATCACACTAATGTCTTCCCCAAACCATTTATTGGAGATTTCAGCGGTTGTTCCGTCCGCTGTCATTTCCTCCAGAGTTTCTTGGAATTTATCTCTCAGCTCTTGGTCGTTCTTGCGGAATCCAATGCCATACTCCTCACCAGCCAAGGCCTGATCAAGCACGGAATAACCTTTGTTTTTTTGCTGAATGTAAAAACGGGCGACAATTTCGTCCATCAAGACCACATCGAGTCCACCCATTTCCAGGTCCATCAAGGCCGTCATGTTATCGTTAAATTCAACAATTGTACCCAGCGCTGCTTTGAACTCTGCGGAACTGTTTAAGGCATCCATTGCGCTGGAACCGGCCTGAAGCCCCAGTTTTTTGCCGGCTAGATCAGAGAGGACAGTAAAGGAGGAGTCTGACTGGACCACCAGGATTTGGCGGTTATTCATATAGGGCTTGCTAAAGAGGATCGTCTCTTCACGTTCGGGAGTAATGGTTAATCCATTCCAGATACAATCGATATTTTTCGTGTTGAGTTCCTGTTCCTTAGCATCCCAGCTGATGGGTTGAAGCTTCAGGTCAACTCCCAGACGTGCGCAGACCTCTTTGGCCAGATCTATGTCAAAACCGGTTATTTCCCCATTTTCATCTCTGAATCCCATGGGAGGGAAACTATCATCCAGGCCGAGCACGAATTCACCTTTTTCCTTAATTGCCTGCCAGGAATCTTGCTTTTTAGCGTCCCCGCAACCGGAGAGAGTTAGAGCCAGAACAAAAACGGTCACAAGTAATATTACAGATAGAATACGTTTCATCCTTACCGAACACTCCTTCCAAAAAATATATACATTGTAATTTTACTTTAAAATGGGGATATAGTAAAGGGAAACAGGTCTGTTCCTTTTTTTTCCTATTGAGAATCATTGCATTTTTGAGCAACTTAGTTAGATAGGAGGGAAAAAGGTGGGTTTTCTATCAAGAAAAAAGAGGCTATTGGCAGCGGTCAGCGCAGCGGGCTTGTTTTTAATATTTGTTCTAATTCTTGTGGGGCGTAATCTTCAAACTCCGCCCGGCTTTAAAGTTGACCCTAAAAAGGATAGGAAGATTATTCAGATCGCTACTCCTCAAACCTACAATATACTCAAAGAAAATCTCAAAGTATTAGCAGAGTATGCTCCCTGGATTAAAGTATCCTCAATAGGAAAATCTGTTTTTGGTAGAGAGATTTTTTTGGTAAAGATGGGACAGGGTGCAAAGTCCATATTAATGGTTGGCGGGATTCATGGCCGGGAATGGTTAACAGGGATGATGTTGACTGAAATGATCCAGGAGTACGCCGCAGCTGCTGAGAAAGGGCAGGATTTTGGCGGCTACGATTTGAAGCGAATTTTGGAAAAAATGACACTTCTATTTGTGCCCGTATTAAACCCGGACGGAGTAGAAATTGCCCTACAGGGGCTGAAGGCCGGAGGAGACCGGAAATTGTTGCTCCAGGCTAATGAGGGGCGGAATGATTTTCGGCAATGGAAGGCAAATGGAAGAGGGGTTAATCTGAATATTCAGTATGACGCCCATTGGGAAGAGGCCTTTAGCACATCAGCTCCTCATCATGAAAAGTATAAAGGGACACATCCGGAAAGTGAACCGGAGAGTAAAGCAATTGTCCGGTTAGTCGCTTCTGAACAACCGGAAGTGATTTTGTGCTATCATTCAAGTGGAGAAGTGATCTATTGGTACTACGGACAGGAGGGTAAGGAATATAAACGGGACTTGAGGCTTGCAGAGAAAATAGCGGAAGTTACCGGCTACAGGCTGGCCCGGGAAGAAAAGGTTGATACCCACGGCGGACTTAAGGACTGGTTTATTCATAAATATCAGAAACCCGGATATACCATTGAAATCGGTGAAAGCATGCAGGAGAACCCTCTTCCTGTCTCTGTTTTTGCTCGGGTGTATGCGGAGAATAAAGAGACGCCTTTATTGGTGGCGCAGGATGTTTTGTAGACTATTGTTTTTGGACTAAAATAATAGTTTTATATACGATTGGTATAGGAACTCCTCTCTTTTTGCAGGATAAAGCACCCTCATGTTAAATTAAATATATTGTGTAAGAGTGAGGGTTTAATTTTCACGCAACTTTTTCGTAATATTTATCATTAATAAGATTAATAAAATGAGGGGATACCGTGGAGATTTTACAAGTTTTTTTCCTCATGGTTTTACCGTGCTTCATCATTAAACTAACAAGGATTACCAAAGGCCTGAGTTTTCTCAGTCCGATTTTGTTGGCTTACATTCTAGGGATTATTATTGGGAATATTGGATTTATCCCAGTTGATAGAGTGTTGGCTATGTCGATCTCAGAAATTATGGTTCCGTTGGCAATCCCCTTAATCCTGTTTGCCACGGATTTTAAAGCCTGGTTGAAGAATGCGAAGAAGACTATAATTTCGTTTTTAATTGTTATAATTGGGGTTTTAATCAGTTCGACGCTGGCGGGGTTTTTGTTATCCGGGTATTTTGATGAATACTGGAAACTTTCGGGGATGTTGGTCGGGGTATATACCGGAGGGACGCCAAACCTGATGGCGGTTGGGATGGGGTTGAATGTCAGCAAAGAAACTTTATTGCTGGCTAACGCCTCGGACGCGGTTTTGGGTGGTATATACTTTCTGTTTTTACTTTCAGGCGCCAGATGGCTCTTTGGCAAAGTTCTTCCTCCCTTTCAAAAGAGTATGTCAGACGTGGCGTCGTATGGTCAGGTTGCCGCGACCAACGAGGGTGAAGAGGGGGAAAGGTCGAAGGGTCAGTCTGGGATGGGAGGAAGAAGAATTTATACCAGGTTAGGGGCGGCGCTTTTATTGTCAATCGCTTTTACCGGGATTAGTGTGAGCTTGTCTTTTCTCCGCACGGGAGAAATCAATGTTGGCCTGGTGATGTTAATTGTTACTTCCTTAGGGTTGGGGGCCTCATTCGTGAAGAAGATCCGAGAAATTGAAGGAACGTATGAGGCCGGACAGTATCTAATCCTAGTTTTTTCCTTGGCCATCGGGATAAATATTAACCTTAGTGAGCTGTTCAGTTCAAGTTCGATCATATTTTTTTATACTGCTTTTGTAATGAGTTTGTCCATACTAATTCATCTATTTCTGGCGGTAATCTTTCGAATCGATGTGGATACGATGATTATTACTTCAACCGCAGGGATCTACGGCCCGGCCTTTGTTGGACCGGTGGCTTCCGGGATTAAGAATAAAGAGGTGATTCTCTCCGGATTAACTAGTGGCTTGGTTGGGTATGCCCTCGGGAATTATCTGGGCTTCGCCTTGGCTTGGTTCCTAAAGTTTTGTTGAACTAATCTTGATGTAATGGTTTTTTATTTTTAAAGAGATGGAGTAAGAGACGGTGTATATTAAAGAAATAATCGAAAAAAGAGATCTGAAAAAATTTGTGGATCTGCCTTGGCGGCTATATAAAAAGGATCCCAATTGGGTGCCGCCCCTGCGTAGTCAATTGTTATCTACATTATCGGGTAAGAATAACCCCTTACTACGAGAGCGGCCTCATGGGTTTTTCCTTGCCCGCTCCGGAGATCAGGTGATCGGACGAATTTTGGTAGGGATTAACACCAAACTAAATCGGGAAAAAAGTAAAAGCGAGGGATATATCAGTCTTTTTGAGTCGATTAATGAACAAAAAGTGGCTGATTCTCTCTTTGATACGGCAGTTAGGTGGTTAAAGGATAGAGGAATCCACAGGATTGTTGGACCGGTCTCTCCAACCAATGGTGATGACAGTAGAGGGATCTTAATCAAGGGGTTTGACGGTCCGCCGGTCTTGATGAATTCGTATAACCCTCCTTATTACCAAAAGCTTTTTGGAGAGTATGGGTTTGAAAAAAATATGGATCTCTACGCTTATTATATGAAGGTAAACGAATTAGATGACGTCCGGTACGGTAGGGTTGTAGCATATGCTATGAGAAAGTACGGGTTCCATATTGACCGGTTTGACCGTAAGAATATTAGGGGAGAAGTAAGAGATATAAAAAAAATACTGGATGCGGCGATGCCGGAAACATGGGAACACTTGACACCTCCCACGGTAGAGGAGATTCATGCTGAGTTTAACCAACTAAAGGGTCTGATCGATCCGGATTTAGTCTATATTGCTCGGGCTGGAACAGAACCCATCGGTTTTGTGGTGGGACTGCCCGATTATAATCAAGTTTTAAAAAGGATGAACGGAAGGTTATTACCGTTTGGGTTTATTAAGTTTCTCTGGTTAAGAAGAAAAATCAACGGGGCCAGAATATTCATGCAATTCGTTGTTCCTCGGTATAGAAATAAAGCGGTGAACGGCGGGATTTATCACCGCCTGATGCTGGAAGCCCGTAAGAAGGGTTATGTTTACGGTGAAGGATCAACCATCGCAGAGATGAATAAGGAATCAATTCGGTGTGTGGAGGGAGTAGGCGGTGAACTATATAGGGTCTATCGGATTTATCAGAAAGATCTATTTAATTAATGTTTAGAGAGGTGGCTTAGCGCTTATCATTCACCACGCCCACAATAAAAAACTGGGCTAAAAGCCCAGCTTGGATCCGATATTATAGATTAAAAACGAGATTACCCAGGCAAGGGAGAAGGTGGCCAACAGTTGGAGTACGGTAGATTTCAGACTGTTGGTTTCTTTTTTTATTACGGCGATTGTGGCCAGACAAGGAAGGTACAGTAGGACAAAAAAGAGAAAGCTTATGGCGCCCAGTGGAGATAAGTGATGAGGCAAGACCAAAGCCAGCGCTTCACTGCCTACTCCATATAAGGTACCCAAGGTACCGATGATTACTTCTTTAGCCACTACCCCAAAGATGAGGGCAACAGCAAAAGTCCAGTGCCCAAAACCTAAGGGTTTAAAGTAAGGAGCGATGGTTTTGCCGAAGGCGCCAATCAGACTGTTTTCCGAACCGTACTCTACTCCCCAGGGCAGACTGGCTAAGACCCAGATAATCAAGACAGAGCCGAAGATAATCGTGCCGGCTTTTCTTAAGAATCCTTTCGTATGAAACCAAGCGTTTCTCAGCACATTATTTGCGGTTGGTAACCGGTAAGGGGGCAACTCCATGATCATGGTCTCTTCTTCGTGGCCCTTCAGGAGTTTGGCCAGAATAGAGCTGACCACAAAGGCGATAACAACTCCGGTGGCGTAGAGCAGCATCACGACAGCACCGGGGTTTTTGGGAAAAAAGATCCCGGCAAAGAGCAGATAGACAGGAAGTCTTGCCCCACACGACATGAAGGAGTTAGTGAAGATGGCAATTAGTCTCTCTCGTTGGGCTTTGATTGTTCTGGTGGCCATGATGGCCGGAACATTACATCCAAACCCCAGGATCATCGGGATAAAAGAGCGTCCGGAGATTCCAAACCGATGAAAAATTCGATCCATTAAAATTACGCTTCTTCCCAGATAACCACTGTCTTCCAGGAGTGCGATGAAGAAGAAAAGGATAAAGATGAGGGGGGCAAAAGAGATAACCGAGCCTAAACCCCCGATAATACCTTCAATCAAAAATGAACTCAGGACGGAGGGTAGACCTAGGTGGGTTATGCCTTTCCCAAGTAGGGTGAAAAAACCGTCAACCATTTCAATCAATGGGGTGGACACAGTAAAGGTGGTCTTGAAAATCAGAAACATCACTAAAAAAAACAGAGGAAACGCTGTGTATTTATTTAAAACAAAAGCGTCAATTCTATCGGTTTTCTGGTTGGAACGGGTCGCTTTGTAATAGGGAGCAACTTTGGTTTGGATTAGTTTGATAGCGCGGGCATGAGTTAGTTCATCATCATAGAGGTACGCCTGGTTCTGCTTTTTTAAGTTTAGAATGTAATCGGGTATTTTTTCCTCGAGACCTTCTTCCTTTTTTTGGTCTGAGTAACGTACTACCTCTTCTAGTAAGGCATCAATATTCTCTCCAGTATGGGCTTCAATCCGAATGATCGGTAATTGTAACTCCGCGCTTAGTTTAGGGATATTCACCTGGATTCCCCGGCGTTTGGCCTCTTTATTAAAGTTAAAGGCCAGGATGAGATGTTTTCCTAATGCCAATAGTTCCATGGTCATCAGGAGGTTTCGCTCCAAAGCGTTAACGTCAATGGTCTGAATAACGACATCCGGCTTTTGGGTCATCAAGTAGATGTGGGAGATTTTCTCCTCCTCACTATAGGGCGCTATACTGTAAGTCCCAGGCAAATCTATGATTTTAATCTTTTTTCCTTGAAAACAGATCCGTCCTTCCTTTTTTTCCACGGTTTTTCCCGGCCAGTTTCCCACGTGCAGACTCATACCTGTAAGCGAGTTGAGTAAGGAAGTCTTACCGGTGTTTGGATTACCGATTAATACTGCGGTTATTTCTCTGCACTTCTCCATGATAATCCCCTTCTTCGATGATGATTTGTTTTGCCAATTTATTTCTCAATGTGACCAGGGTATTTAAGGCGCGATAGATCCGCGGGCAACCCAGTGGCGTTTCCCGAACTGTGGTGATGGATAGCCCTTTGATTATACCTAAGCTTTCCAACCTTTCTTTGGTGATATGATCTGTTAGTATTTCTCGGATCTTTCCGGTATGACCGATGTTTAGTTGGGAGAGAGTTTTACTCATTCTAGAACGCCTCCTGTGCTGTACTAATTTTGATCGTTTTTTTCTAAAAAGCCGATTAGTTTCTCTAAAGTTATTGCGCTCATATGGTGTTCCATGGCACAGGCGTCTTTTTCCGCGGTCGCCCTGTCTACACCTAAAACATTGGTTAAAAAGTCTTTTAGATGACAGTGCCGATCTTTTACTTTTTCGGCTTGCCTTTCCCCGGCTGAAGTAAGTTCTAGCGGGCCGTATTTTTCGTGGGTCACGAGCCCCAGTTCCATTAATCTCTGTATGGCCTGGTTAACGCTGGATTTTGCCACATTCATCTCTGCGGAGAGATCCGTTACCCGCACCTTTCCTTTCTTTTCGGTTATATTTAAGATTACTTCCAGATAATCTTGAAGCGATGGTGAGATGGTATTAAGAATCAATCTTACATTCACCTCTTTTGTTAGTTACACCTAACTTTCTGATTTTAAAATACTATAGATTTGTACAGGCGTCAAGTTCCTTCTATAGTTTTTTAACAAGAAAGAAACAACGGATCTAACAGATGATTACAGGTCTTGACAATTCGGCCCAATATAGTAAAATATAAACGCAACTATTTTGCGTTTATATCGGTTTAAGAGTACCTTGGCGACTAGATGTAAGGATCTGGTGGTAGTAACGTGAGGTGAATGAGGTGACAACAAGGGCATTTCGAAACCAAGCCGGAAAGATTCTTAAAGCAGCCGGATTAAGACGTACTCCGGGTAGAACAGAAATTATTGAGTTGCTGCTCCAAGCGGAACAACCTTTGACGCAGGAGGAGATTACCACCAAGCTGTCTACTGACAGCCTGGATAAAGTCACAGTCTATAGGGCGCTGGATGCTTTCCTAAGTGTGGGAATTGTTCATCGGATTGAGACCGGGAATCGGGTTTGGCGATATGCCGTCTGCAGTTGTGGGAGCCGGAAACATTGTCATCCGCATTTTATCTGTAAGTCATGTGGAAGAGTGGAATGTCTTACCGGAGTAAAAATGCCGATTGTAACTGAGATAAAACCCGGGTATCAAGTTGAGGAGCAAGAAACATATGTAAAGGGGCTTTGTGTGGAATGTTCTAACCAGAACAGTTTGGCGCTTAAAGGCCGTTTTAATGGGTAGAATAAAATGAGATGTACGGGTAAACCCCAGGAGGTGAGAAAGTGAATAAAGGATTTCGCTATGTATTGGTCTTTCTGAGTATATGGGGATTAGTCCTGTTCGGACAGGAAAACTTATTGGAAAGGGATTCTTTGCAGGCTGGAAATAATGAGCGGATACCGGTCTTTGTCAGTATCTTACCGCAAAAGTATTTTGTGGAACGCATCGGCCGGGAAAAAGTAGAGGTTTCCGTGATGGTCGGGCCGGGACAGAGTCCGGCTACATATGAACCTTTACCTAGACAGATGTCTCTGCTCTCTCAGGCGGTTTTATATTTCTCGATCGGGGTTCCTTTTGAGGATGCTTGGTTGGAGAAGATCGAAGCGGCCAGTCCCAGGATGAGGATGATTGATACTAAGGCGGATATTAAGCGTAGACAGATGGAGCGTTTTTTCGGAGAGGGAGTAGAGAGTCGGCAGGGGGTAACACCGAAAGACCATGACCACAGTGGCTTGGATCCCCACATATGGCTCGATCCTGTCTTAGTAAAGCAGCAGGCAAAAAAGGTCTTTGAGGCCTTGGCGGATTTTGATCCCAAAAATAAAGGATTTTATGAACACAATCTCCAGAAGTTTCTGGCTGATCTGGAGTCTTTAGATCAGGAAATTAAAGCGGCTTTTGCCGAACAGGCCTACCAGAGAATTCTCGTCTTCCATCCAGCCTGGGGATACTTTTGTGATCGATACGGCTTAACGCAGATTCCGATTGAGATGGAAGGGAAAGAACCCGGTCCGGGGGAATTAGCGCAGATTATTGAGTTTGCCAAGAACGAACAGATCAAGGTAGTGTTCGTCCAGGCGCAATTCAGTTCAAGACAAGCCCAGACCGTAGCGCAGGCCATTGGGGGTAAGGTGATCTCCATTGATCCTTTGGCTCTGGACTACCTGGATAATCTGAAGAGAATAGCCTGGACTATTAAGGAAGAGTTGAAATAGATGAAGGAGATTATTTTGATCAAGGGTGTATCTTTTGTTTATGAACAACAACTTGTTTTGGAGGATGTCAACCTTGAAGTAGAGGAAGGAGACTTCCTGGCGGTTGTTGGTCCTAACGGTGGAGGAAAGACCACACTCCTTAGGCTGATTCTGGGATATTTAACCCCGGGCGCTGGCTCAATCAGGGTCTTGGGATCACAACCCCGCAGCGTCCGCAGGGAGATTGGGTATGTTCCTCAGCACGGAAATTTTGACCGTGATTTTCCCGTTACTGTAATGGATGTAGTCTTGATGGGAAGAATAAAGCGCTGGAGTCTTTTTTCCGGATATAACCGGGCCGACGTGGAAGCCGCAAAAAAAGCGATGCAGGCGGTGCAGATCCGGGAGTTGGCAGATAATAGATTTGGGACACTTTCCGGGGGGCAGAAACAACGCGCTTTGATTGCCCGGGCCCTTTGCTCAGCTCCGCGTTTGTTACTCCTAGATGAACCTACAGCCAGTGTAGACAGTAGAGTGGAACAAGATATATATGAGTTACTAAAGGTCTTAAATCAACGGATAACGATTATTATCGTCTCACATGATCTGGGGTTTGTCTCTTCCTATGTAAATAAGGTGGCCTGTGTGAATCATAAGGTCAAGGTCCACTCTGCTCAGGATATTAGTGATCATGGCCATATCGACAAGGAGATTATTGATGAAGCATATGAAAGCTCTATGCGTTCACTTCGACATGAATGCGGATTATAATCTGCTTTTACACGGGATAAATAAATTAGGGAAAAAAGAAATAATAACCGCGGACCAGGCGCCGGTTTGGGGAGATGGAATCTATGATTGAGTTTTTTAACGCTCTTTTTGCCCACACCTTTATGCAAAACGCCTTCCTCGCCGGAACACTTGCCAGTTTGGCTTGTGGGATGGCTGGAACTTATGTGGTGGTCAAAAGGATATCTTATATAAGTGGTGGAATCGCCCATACGGTCTTGGGGGGGATGGGAATAGCGTATTATTTAGGGATAAATCCTTTAATCGGCGCCATTGTCTTTGCCCTATTGTCCGCAGTAATCCTGGGGCTGGTTAGTCTGAAGGCCAAACAACACGAGGATACCATTATCGGGGCTCTATGGGCGGTGGGAATGGCCATCGGAGTGATTTTTATTTTTATAACTCCCGGTTATAAGGTGGATTTGACCAGTTTCTTATTTGGAAATATCCTCTTTGTCTCCCGAGGGGATCTGGGGATTTTGTTTGGACTGAATTTATTGATTCTGGCGATGATTGTCCTTTTCTATCGGCAGTTTCAAGCCATCTGTTTTGATGAAGATTATGCCCGGCTGCGGGGAGTGGCTGTGGAAATCATTTATGTTTTACTCCTATGCCTCATCGCCTTAACAGTGGTTGTTCTAATCCAAGTGGTGGGTTTGATTTTAGTTATTGCTTTATTGACTCTACCCGCCTCCATTGCGGGTTTGGGTTCAAGAAAGCTGGGAAGAATGATGGTCGGAGCTACTCTTTTCAGTCTGGTTTTTACAATGACCGGTTTAATCCTGTCTTACCTATACAATCTCCCCGCCGGGGCGACGATTATTATTATTGCCGGAATCGGGTATTTGAAGGCTTTGGGTCTGAGGAGCTTAATCCGGTCGAAGACTAAGAGCAGGAGCTTGAAAACACCCTATGCAAACATCAACGCTAAACCTGAGCAAGTAATCGAGAAAGAATAAGAAAACTAAGAAAGTCCTCGTCGGGATGATGATTATGAGGGTGGATGAGCGATTGTTGGATCGCTCTTTTTTTATGCCATTAACTATATAGTATTCGTAAACGTAGGTAATCAACAGAGCAAACCTGGCCGCCTATTTTTATCTATTAGGTCCTTGTATAACTAGATCTGAGCAGGGAATATTACTGGTAGATGCATTACTGATCCGGGTAGAAAGCATGCATCAAGAAGCTGTACGTCACTAGAGAAAAGAGGTGACGCCTGTGATGAACCAAGCAAATAGGTCGAAAGGAAGGGTAAGGAATGGAAGAACATGTGGAAAAAAGAACAACTGGCCGGTACCTTCTTCCACTGCTGGCAATCGCCTTGGTTGTTTCCTTGGTTTGGGGTTATACCCAGTTTCGTTCCAAAAGAAGCTGGGAGACTAGAGCAGAAAACCAATATAACCGTTCTTTTTCTGAATTAGCTCTCCACGTTGGCGACTTAGAAGACCAATTAGCTAAGGCAATGGTCTCTAATTCTCCGGAGAAGCTGAGAGAGTATTTTACCGATATCTGGAGACAGGCCCAGGCCTCCCAAGAGGATATCGGACAGCTTCCCTTGGCTGCGGTTGAACTCACCAGAACGAAGAATTTTTTAGCAACAGTGGCGGCCTTCTGTCATAACGAGGCTGCGCAGGAGCTTTCGGGAGAAGGAGGAGTTTTAACCGAGAAGGATTGGAAAACTGTATCCAATCTTCATAACCAAGCCACCTATCTTTCAAGACAATTAGTTGATCTGCAGGAAAGAGTCTTGGAAGGTGAAGAAAAGTGGCTGAATGTCGATCAGATAGATATGGTATCGATGGTCACAGACGTTTCTGAAAGACTGAATACCAATAACGTCACTAAGGGCTTTATGATGTTGGAAGACGGGTTTAAAAGGTTACCGGAGGCGGATTTCGAGGGTAATTTATTGAATTTTAAACCCACACCGAAGGGTTTAACCGGCGCAAAGGTTAACCTAGAACAAGCACGGGAAAAAGCAATTCGTTTTGTGGAGCAGGATGGGGAACGGTATAGGGCGGTCTATGAAGGTCAAAGCAAGGGAGATATGCCGGTTTATATGTTTCGTCTGACTAAGGGTGACGAGGGTAACAATCCGCGGCAAACAGGACCGGTTACACGGATAGCCATTAGTGTGAAAGGCGGGCATCCAGTCTGGATGCTGACAGAAAGAGAGATCGAGCAGGCAGATCTATCTCTAGAGGAGGCCGGCCAGAAGTGTCAAGCATATCTAAAGAAACAGGGTTATCCGGAGACAGAAGTTATGGCGATGGAAACATTTCGAAATATGGCTGTGCTTGATTTAGCGGCTAAGACTGGAGATATAGTTGTACAACCGGATTTGATTAAATGCAAAGCGGCTTTAGATAATGGAGAGATTTTAGGGGTGGATGCTATCGCCTACTTGACATTTCACGATTCGAACAGGGAAATCCCTGAGGCCCGAGTTACCCTGGAAGAAGTGCGAAAGAAACTTAATCCGCGCCTGAAAATAGAAACCATCAAAAAGACAGTTATCTTGAACGACCAATTTAAAGAGACTCTCTGTTATGAGGTGGATGGTACTTTGGAAGATAGTAGATATTTGGTGTATATCAATGCATTGAATGGAGAGGAGGAAAGAATAAAAAGAGTAAATCAATACGGCGTGGAAATAAAGTGATTAATATGTATGTCCGTTTGGAACTGCCCCCAGGGGGCAGTTTTTTATTTCCCTGTTTAACAGGAAAAAGGTCTTAATAAAACCCCTTAAGTAGCCGATATAAAAAAAGAGAGTAAAATAGGAGGTTATTAAATGGGTCAGCGTATTATGTTAGTAGACGATGCTCAAGTTATCAGGTTAATGCTTACCAAGATTTTTAAAGACGCTGGATATGAGATTGCCGGGGAAGCCAGCAATGGAGCGGAAGCAATAAGACTATATCAAGAACTCCAACCTGACCTGGTTACAATGGATATAACCATGCCTGAAGTATCGGGAATCGATGCGGTGAAAGGGATTATTAAGTCTGATCCCAACGCCAAAATAGTCATGTGTTCGGCAATGGGACAAAAATCCATGGTGCTTGAGGCCATTGAGGCCGGAGCAAAGAATTTTATAATAAAGCCTTTCGATCCTGAAAAGGTGATAGAAGTAGCTAAAGCGGTGTTAGGGGAATAAGCGAGATTTATCATTTATTGTGCGAACGTATTACTCTAAACTCATTGCAACTTCAGATTGTATAACTCAGGAAAATAATTTTTAATCGATTGTTTAAGATTAATTTAATCAATTAAAATTATTTAGGGATTTGGAGTTAATACAAATCCACTATAATCAAAAAAGATAGGGGAAGGTTTTGCTATGAGTGTTCGAGTTTTATTAGTTGATGATGCTCAGGTTGTAAGGCTGATGCTGAAGAGGATTTTTGTGGAGGCAGGGTATGAAATCGCAGGAGAGGCCATCTCAGGAACGGATGCAGTACAAAAATATAGGGAATTCATGCCTGACCTAGTTATGATGGATATTACCATGCCGGAGATGAAGGGGATTGAAGCGGTTAAAGAGATTATGAGTATGGATTCCAGCGCCAAGATTATTATGTGTTCTTCTATTGGATCTAAGAGTAAGGTGATTGAAGCCGTGGAGGCGGGGGCTAAGAATTATATCTTAAAACCCTTTGATGCACAGAAAGTCCTGGACGTAGTATCTGTCGTTTTAGATAATAACTAGTGTACGAAAGAAAATTATGCTGACTTTTTTTCTACAAATGCACTTGGGAATAATGATTATTTTTTTAGTAAAAGATAGGAGCCGGTAACCATCAATAGGATACCCAATGATTTCCACCAGGTAAAGGCATAATGTTCCTGCCCAAAAAGACCGAAATGGTCAATTAGGTAAGCGGTTAATAATTGAAGAAAGATAATACCGGTGGTAGCTACCCCAACACCAAGTTTAGGAATAGCCACTGCTACCCCGAAGATGATGGCCACTCCGATGGGTCCCCCTAACCAAGAGTATAACGGAGTGGCCATGATTTTTTTCATTAGGTCAGGTGGAGGAGGAAAGAAAATCAGAAAGATCGCCGCTGTAATTAATCCTAATGTGTTGATGGCGATACTCATAGGAAGCAGTCCGATGTTTTCACCTAAAAGCGAGTTTATACTCCCTTGAATAGCCATAAGTGAACCGGCGCCCCCGGCTACTAAAAGAAATAATATCCATTCTCCGGTCTGCACAGAGATTCCTCCTATTCGGTTTAAACCTTTAGGACTTTAATTTGGAACACAAAAAGTAAGGATGTTATATTTTCTCCGGTCATGAAGGCACATATCCACAACACTAGGTCAATAAAATAGACCGGAGGTGAAGGCATGGTTTTACTTGGAGCTGCGCTCGGATTGGTTGTAGGCTTGCTAGGGACCGGTCTCGGTGGATTGGCGGCCAAATTTACGCCTCGGTTATCAAGGATTGAAGAGGGAGGGATGGTGGGATTTTCCGGTGGAGTCATGCTAGGGACTGTACTATGGAATCTTCTGCCTGAGGCTTGGGGTTTGGGGCTGTTTGCCGCCTGGGGGGGCCTGTTAACCGGAATGGGTTTTATCATAGCGCTGAGGGTTTATTATAGGTTAGAAGATGAGCAGATACACACGGTAGAGAGAGAGAAAGACCTTCGGTTTACACGGGCTGGTCTGTTACTAGGGATTAGTATAGCCGTGCATAACTTGCCGGAGGGAGTGGCCATGGGGACGCTTTTTATTGAGGATCCCTTTTCCGCTTCTTGGCAGGAACTGGCTTTACTCATGGGTGTACATAATATCCCGGAGGGTTTGGCGGTGGCCACAACTCTAAGGGCGGGAGGCGCCGGGTGGGCCAGGATTATTTGGGTTTTGTTTTTAACCGAAACACCAATGGGAATAGGGGCAATGTTGGGAGGAATGGTCGGGAGGCTTTCACCTCTAATGAGCGCATCTGCGCTGGGTTTTGCCGGCGGGGCTATGTTTCTTCTGGTATGGACGGAGTTAATTCCCCTCACTGTTAAGGTGGGAAGAAAAGAGGCCGGCCGGGTTGGCCTGGCGGTTGGAGTCTTGGCAGCCTGGCTTTTAATACGAATAATAGATTGAACTGCAGGTTTATCATTGAAGTTATGCTGTTTATGTGTCTACATTCCTGGAGGATGCCGCCTATAGGCCTATAGAGTTAAGAAAAACTGTTGCTTATATAAATGGTTCTTGAAGATCTAATCTGATGTATGACGGTCTAAACTGGGCGGAATACTATAAGCTGAAGGAGGGATCGTTATTGGCCAAATGTATCTCTGTAAAGTGTTCTGTTGATAGTTGCGAGTATTGGGGAAAAAACAATGTCTGTACCGCCGATGCGATTGAAGTTGATAATCAGGCCGAGATCGACATGGAAATCGGGAGGCTGGGTGAGGGGGAAGCCGAAGCCGGCACCTCAAAGGCCACATATTGCCGGACATACCAACCCAGAGTCAACCCAACCAAATAAAGGTGAATCCGCCCTTACAGGGCGGTTTTTCATTAAAGGAAAGGATTTTCGGGGCGCTTCACGAATAAACAAAAAAACACGAAAAGCGAGATTTTGATGAGGAGTGATTAGATTGAGGAGTGATCAGGTAAAAAAGGGAGTGACTAAAGCTCCACACCGTTCACTGTTTAAGGCCATGGGTTATACTGATGAAGAACTGAAACGGCCTCTGATTGGAGTGGCTAATCCGTTTAATGAAATTATTCCCGGGCATATTCACTTAAGAACAATCACAGAGGCGGTGAAGGCCGGGATTAGGATGGCTGGAGGCGTTCCTGTGGAGTTTGGCACGATCGGGGTGTGCGATGGAATCGCCATGGGACACGAAGGTATGAAGTTCTCCTTAGCAAGTAGAGAGTTAATCGCTGACTCTGTGGAGATCATGGCCAGCGCTCATGCGTTTGACGGCTTGGTTCTAGTGCCAAACTGCGATAAAATCGTCCCCGGGATGCTGATGGCGGCCGGAAGACTAAATATCCCCGCCATTGTGGTCAGTGGTGGTCCGATGAACGCCGGTGAGCTTAAGGGTGAGAAACTTGATTTAAATACGGTCTTTGAAGGTGTAGGCGCTCACGCCGCCGGAAAGCTTACTGACGAAGAATTACAGGAGATTGAAGGCCGAGCCTGCCCCGGGTGTGGCTCTTGTGCCGGAATGTTTACAGCCAATACCATGAACTGCCTGACAGAGGCCTTGGGAATGGGTCTGCCCGGGAACGGAACAATTCCTGCGGTTGACTCCAGACGGATAAGATTAGCCAAGGAAGCCGGAATGAAGGTTATGGAGTTGGTGAAAGCCGGAATTAGGCCGGCGGATATTATGACAGAAGCGGCTTTTGCCAATGCCTTTGCCGTTGATCTGGCGGTAGGAGGGTCCACCAATACCGTTTTACATCTCCCGGCCATTGCCAGGGAAGTTGGAGTGACTCTGGACCTAAATTGGATTAATGAGCTTAGTAAAAAAACACCGCATGTGTGTCACCTAAGACCCGCAGGTAAACATTTTATTCAAGATCTGGATGCGGCCGGTGGAATCTCCGCGGTCATGTCTATCCTGGCGCAGAAGAACCTGATCAATCCGGGCTGTATGTCGGTAACAGGGGGGACAATTGGGGATAATATTGAAGGCCACAAGGTTTTAAGGTCAGATGTGATCAGACCTTTGGAACAACCATATCACGACCAGGGCGGACTAGCTATTTTATTCGGATCGCTCGCTCCCGACGGGGCAGTGGTAAAAAAGGCCGCGGTTGATCCCCAGATGATGCTGCACGAAGGGCCGGCCCGGGTTTTTGACGGAGAGGAATCGGCGATCGAGGCAATTCTGGGAGGGAAGATTACATCCGGTGATGTAATTGTCATTAGATATGAGGGTCCCCGGGGAGGTCCGGGAATGCGGGAGATGCTCTCTCCGACTTCGGCCATTGCCGGAATGGGACTGGATCGGGAAGTGGCGTTACTGACAGACGGTCGTTTTTCCGGGGCCAGCCGGGGCGCATCCATTGGCCATATTTCACCGGAAGCAACGGAGTGCGGTCCGATTGCCCTAATTGAGGAAGGGGATCGAATCAAGATCGATATTCCCAACTGTCGTTTAGATTTATTGGTAGACGAGGCCGAACTGGAAGCAAGAGGTAAAAAGTGGCGGCGTCCCGCCCCGAAGGTGACCAAGGGTTACCTTGCCCGCTATGCCAGTCAAGTAAAATCTGCAAATACAGGAGCGGTGACAGATGTCTGAAAAAACCGAGGGCTCTTGGGTAACTTTGCTTGAGGTAAACAACAGCGCTCAAGCAGGTTTGATCAAAAGCGTTTTAGAAGGGTCAGGAATCAAGACGTATATTCCACAGGAATCCTTCGGCCTGGCCTTAGATGGGGTTTTGGGTATAAAAATCATGGTAAAAGTAGAGGACATAGAGAAAGCCAAGGGTAGTTTGGAAGAAGCAGTGATCGATTGATTTATAAATATTCGTTAATAATGAATATTTATTATTGATAACAGCCTCGTCTTCCTGTATAATTACCCTAACAAACTACTTGGGGGGAAGGATCTTGATTAAGGCAGGGATTATCGGAGTAAATGGGTATGCAGGTGGCGAGGTGTTACGCCTTTTTACGCGTCATCCTGAGGTAGAAGTTTCGGCAGTGGCTTCCCGTTCGCAAGCTGGCCGGATTATTCAGGAAATCTTCCCCTCCATGACCGGAGAAAAGTATGGCCAATTACAGA
>Ga0079223_10000524_pt1 | contig 19862 bp, 20 predicted proteins | sample Stecom2011_FD_75072 | JGI IMG/M metagenome (GOLD analysis project Ga0079223, IMG submission 75072) | Agricultural soil microbial communities from Utah to study Nitrogen management - Steer compost 2011 | ecosystem: Environmental > Terrestrial > Soil > Agricultural land | place: USA: Utah...
ACAGTCTCATTTTTTGCATTTTTAAAAATAATAATGTGGTCGTCGTCGTATCCATCGGGATATTTTTCTACCAACAGAGAAAGTATCTCAGGAGTTAATTTTCGGTAGTCTACTATAATTCGTTTCATTTAAAAAGTACTTTTTATTTTGGTTATAAAACTATTCAAAAATTCATGACCTAAAAATGTTTTAATGAGAATTTTTACATTTTTTCATAATAATCAAAAGCCTTGACAATCAAGTTTTTGTCCGCCAAGCAATCCATCCGTGTCTTTCCAAAGCTCTCTAAGAGGACAAAGAGTACTTTTCCATTTCTGTTTTTCTTGTCGAAAATAAGCAGGTTTATTACCCCTTTAATATCAGCTTCGTCAAATGAGATTTTTGGATAGAAGTTTTTTACCACTCTACTCACATCCTCTAAATCGACCTGGGGAAACCCCATAATATGATTTGAAATATAAGTTTCCAACACTAAACCTATGGCTATTGCTTCTCCGTGAAAAAGTGTGTTTTCTTGGTTTTTTAGGAAATAAGATTCAATAGCATGTCCCAAAGTGTGGCCGTAGTTCAAAATCTTCCTTCTGCCGGTCTCAAATGGATCGGCGGCCACAATTTCATTTTTGATTTCGATAGATTCCCATATCAAACTTTCTAAAGTCGCCTTGTCCTGAAAATCCAACGATTTCAATTTATCCCAATACGATCGGCTAAAGATTAAACCATGCTTTAACATTTCTGCAAAGCCTGAAATAAGATGTTTATAGGGTAACGAATCCAAAAATGCAATATCAACCGCTACCATTTCAGGATTGGTTATGGTACCTATTTGATTTTTAAGAGGCCCCAAATCAATTCCATTTTTTCCGCCCACTGCGGCATCCACCATGGCTAGGAGGGAGGTGGGGATATTCACAAAAGCAATTCCCCGATTGAAAGTTGCTGCTACAAAACCTCCTAAATCTGTAATAACTCCTCCGCCCAAATTGATGAGAAGGCTGTTCCTGTCCGCACCCTTAATCGAAAGCTCTTCCCATAACCGCAAACAGCTATCTATGGTTTTGTGCTCTTCGCCCGGCGGAATAACAAGAGGTGTAAGAGAAGTCGAATCCTTAATTTTATTTATGAATAAAGGCCAACATTGTTTGTGGGTATTTTCGTCCATCAGCACGAAAACCATGGACGGTTTCTTGTCCATAATCAGACTGTTCAATTCAAGCCAAGCAGTTTCGTTTTTATGAACCAGTTTTTTCAATGTTGACATTTTTATTTTTATAGAAATTTCTTGTACTAATGGATTTCAAATCTAACTATATTTGTACAAATAATTTTTGAATCATGTCTACAAAAAACTACTTCGATAATACAGAGATTGCCTTTAAGCTTAAAAGTGATTCTGAGCTAGAACGAGCCTACTTTCTATTCAAGATGATTTCAAAGGAACCGTTGGTGCGAATAGGCACGGCCGTAACCAAGTTTGCTTTGAATGTGAATTTACCAGTTGAAGGATTAATCCGTTCTACGGTATTCGACCACTTTTGTGGAGGGATAAGCGAGATGGACTGTATGGGAACAGTCGATAGACTTTATGATGTAGGGGTTTCATCGGTGTTGGATTTTTCTGTTGAAGGAAAGGAAGAGGAGGCACAATTTGATGCCACCGCAGCCAAAGTAGAGGAGCTTACATATTTCGCTGAAAATAAGGATTCAATGCCCTTTTCGGTATTTAAACCTACTGGTTTTGGTAAATTCCAAATATTTCAGAAGATTACCGAAAAGAAACCTCTAACGGAAGCCGAAGAAATCCAATGGCAGCAGGTAATCCGACGTTATGATGCAGTTTCAAAGGCGGGTCACGAATGCAATATTAGCTTGCTTATTGACTCTGAACAATCGTGGATGCAGGATGCGGCGGATATGCTTTGCGAGCAGATGATGGAAAAGTACAACAAGGAAAAGCCTATTGTTTTTAATACTCTGCAGTGTTATCGATGGGATAGAATGGAATATTTGAAACAACAACACGAACAGGCGCGCGCCAAAGGGTATAAGTTAGGTTTTAAAATTGTTCGCGGAGCTTATCTGGAAGCAGAAAACGAAAGGGCTCTTGAAAATAATTATCCCACGCCGATCTGTGAAAGTAAGAAGGCTACGGACGATAATTTTGATGAGATTATGGCCTATATAATGGATCATCTTGACGATATTTCACTTTTTGTAGGTACTCATAATGAAAACAGCACCTACCTTGCGATGGAGTTGATGGAGCAAAAATCAATTTCAAAAATCGATGAAAGGATGTGGTTTGGCCAATTATATGGGATGAGCGATCACATAACCTTCAACCTAGGGGAGCTGGGCTACAATGTGGCAAAATATATTCCCTTTGGTCCAGTGAAAGATGTGATGCCCTATCTAATTCGACGCGCGGAAGAAAACACTTCGGTCGCAGGACAAACGGGTCGAGAGTTGAGTTTGTTGAAAAAAGAAAGACAACGTAGAAAGCTGTAATTTGTTAATTCCTTGAGAATTCATCTTAACACTTATTTTTCTTTTTCTACCATTGCCTCATAAACTGTGGCGATTTTTGTACAATTAATTACTTTTATTTTCAGATTTTTTTCTGAAACCTTTCCTATAATTACGTATTGGTTGCAAGAATCCATTTTTATGTTGCTTTCTGAAAAAACCACATCGCCTTTCCTTAATAAAAAGGAGATGGCGGAGGTGTCCAATTGATTTTCCCTCAAAGCCTGCAAGGTTTCTTCTGTAAATACCCTTTCCTTTAACCTTATGTTTTTTAAAGTTCTGGCTTCGGGGCCATAGGCACAGGATGTTTTTTTACCGCTTAGGATAAAGAATAGAAGGAGGATTCCGAGAATAAAACCTCCAGAAAAATAGAGCAAACGGTGAGCTAATTTCATTATTAGGGATTAGAAGTTGGTGAAAATGAACCTTTAAAGGCATCCAACTTATTAGATTGTTTAAAAAATCAACAGATTAAGGTCGCTATATGGTAAATCAAACCAATCGGCCACAGCTTTATTCGTTAAAATTCCGCGGTAAAAATACAAACCATTTTTTAAACCTGGATCAAAACGGATGGCGTTTTCCAAGCCTCCGCTTTCCGCTATTTCCAAAATATAAGGTGTGAAGATGTTGCTGATGGATATGGAAGCAGTTTTTGGATACCTGGCAGGAATGTTGGGCACGCCATAATGTATTACACCGTGGTTTATAAAGGTTGGATTATCATGGCTGGTCATTTCGGTAGTCTCAAAACATCCACCCATATCCACACATACGTCGATGACTACGGCTCCTTTTTTCATTTTCATCACCATATCCTCCGTAACGATAATTGGTGCTCTATTCTGCCCCCTTACGGCTCCTATTGCGACATCACAACGGAGAAGAGCTTTCATAAGGTTTTTAGGCTGTACTGTAGAGGTGTATAAAATACGTCCCACATTGGTCTGGATAGTTCTTAGTTTTGTAATAGAACTGTCAAAGACCTTAACATTGGCGCCAAGGCCAAGTGCGGATCTCACGGCGAATTCGCCCACAGTGCCAGCGCCGATTACCACAACCTCAATAGGCGGCACCCCGCTGATGTTTCCAAAAAGAAGTCCGTTGCCTTTTTTGGCGTTGACCATAAGTTCTGCCGCTATAAGAACCGAAGCGGTACCTGCAATTTCACTAAGGGCCTTAACAAGGGGATAGCTATGGTCCTGGTCTTTTATAAATTCGAATGCCAGCGCGGTAATTTTCTTTTTGGCGAGGGCATCGAAATATTCTTTTTTTCGAGTTTTTAATTGGAGGGCAGAAATGAGCACAGTTTTAGGTTGCATCCATTTCAATTCTCCTAGAGTAGGGGGCTCCACTTTAAGAACAATAGGACACCCAAACACCTTTTGTGTGTCGTCTGTCAATTGAGCTCCTGCTTCTGAATATTCATTATCAGAAAAACCGGCTTCAAGACCTGCGCCTTTTTCTATTAGAACTTTATGTCCATTACTCACTATAGCATTTACAGCATCTGGAGTTAGGCAAATCCTTTTCTCTTGGAAATAAGCCTCCTTGGGTATGCCAATATATAGGTTGCCCTTCTGTCTCGAAATTTCCAAGGTTTCTTCCTGTGGCAATAATTGAGCTATTGTAAAAGGGGATTTGGGATGCGTCATAAGTAACGAATTTAACGCTCCAAGTTACGGATTAATTTTGATTTTTTAAGAATTGTAAATCAACGGAAAAGGTCTTTTAGCTGCTGCAAAAGTGATCGCTTTTGCAAGAGTTCCTCCTCGAAGGATTTTAAATCATCGTGCCTCATTTGGCTAAACAATTTTGCTCGGATCAGATACACAAATGGGACAAGAATCATCATTATGGGGACAACATATATGATTTCTACTTCATCAACATTAAAATTCTGTTTGATAATACTGAATAATTGAAAAACATACATAGCCATTGGAATCAATATAATCCAATGCCACCAATGCTTACAGGTAAAAAACCACAGCAGCAATATTATAATGGGTATTAATTTTCCTGTTAAGAACCAAGCGAAGTGATAGAAGGAGGGATATTGAGTGGTAAGGGTAAAAAAAGAAGTTTCCCATACCTGTGAATCGGTAGGGAAACTTTCATATGCGTAATATAAAAACGGGGTACAGGCAATTATAAAAACTATAATGCCTCCCTGTATAAGACTTTTTCTATCCGTTTGGCGGAACTTTAACCGTTCTGACGTCGATTTGGTGTGGGGTGTTTTCATCTTGGATGCTTTCTGGGGTGCAAGAAGCAAAAAATCCAGTGGCAAAAATAGCGACTACGATAATAATTTTGAAAGTTTTCATAATAATAAGTTTTTGTGAGGTTAATATGGGTCAAACCTACTATGAAAATACTTAAGTCTAATAATTAAGTTAATAGTATCTTTACAGGTTATTTCGCAATAAAACACTTGTGATCTACACTTAATTACCAACTCGATGTTAATTTTGTTAACATCTCTTAAAATTACCGGGGGTCTTTTATTTTACTTCACTGGCTTCTATGTAATTTTGATTAGTCTTGTTTCTCTTTTTTGTTTGTTTTTATCAAATATTAATTTTTGAAAAAAACATAGCTCACGTCTACTGTAAAATGGCCTACTTGATGTGTCGAGTCGCGGTGAGCCAAGGTTTTGTCAAGGGGGACAATTTACGCATTAAATATGAGAAATAAGGGGGATTATCTGCTTAGAAAAGATCCTTAATCTGCTGCCAAATATTTTTTCTACTAGATAGTTCCTCTTCAAATCGCTCGAGATCCTTCCCTGTAAGTTGCTCAGTAAGTTTTGCTCTTATCAGGTAAACCAGGGGCACAATAACCAACATAATCGGGAAGAGCCACCATATCTCAACTTCGTCCACAAATCCTGCGTCATCGTTAATTACACTAAAAAGTTGGAAGCCAAACATCCCGATTGGGATCAAAATAACATGATACCACCAATGCTTACAGGTAATAAACCAAAGGATCATCAACAATAAGGGAACAAATTTGCCCATCATTGTCCAGACTGAAACGTACACAGTACGGTACCAGTTTGCTTCGTATGTAAAAAAGAAAGTTTCCAAAGTTTGTGTTCTTGGGAAACTTTCATATGAATAAAAAATATAAGGTGATATCGCAATAATAAGGGCAATAACACTACCCGTTGCGAGGTACGACAATTTCGCTTTTTTTGATTTGTTGGGGATTTTGTCCATCATCAATACTTTCTGGAGTGCAAGAAGCAAATAGGCCAGCCGAGAAAATTGCAACGATAATAAAGTTCTTTAGAGTTTTCATAATTTATAAGTTTTAGTGAGGTTAATAAAGCTCAAACCTATGGGAAAATATGGAAACTATAAGAACTATTTTTCAGCTATATTTATAGATTTTTTTATTTTGATAAGTCTACGAATCAGCTATATATGAATTAAAAGATAAATAGCCTACTCTAAATATAGCCCACTGCGAAATTAAATCATTGGCATTATTTTAATGGTTCTGCTTTGGTTTTTATTTATAATTAAATCAATTCTTATTGAGTTCTCGGGCAATAGATTTTGAATTTTTTCTGGCCATTCAATAAATACGTAATGGCCGCTATAAAAATACTCCTCGACGCCCAAATCATATGCTTCCATTGGGCTTTTCAAACGATAAAAATCGAAGTGATAAATTAAGTCGTCGGGGATTTTGTATTCGTTTACAATGGAAAAAGACGGACTTGAAGCCTCTTCATCTGCTCCTAGCTGTTTCGCCAACTCTTTGATGATAGTGGTTTTTCCAACACCCATAGGCCCGTAAAAAAGGAGAATTTTAGAGTTGGCTGCCGAGAGAATCTTAGCTGCAATGGTCGGTATATCCTTTAAGTCAAATGAAAATTCCATATGAAAACAGCACGAATATACCATAAATATATATTCTCGGCCATTCTAGGTTGAACTAAATTAAAAACGAGCTCTCTAACTATCTCGGACTAAAAACTGCGAAGGGAATAATCATTTTTTCTAAGGATACCCCGCCGTGTTGGTAAGTATTTCGATAATAACTCACATAATGGTTGTAGTTATTTGGATAGGCAAAGAAATAATCTCCTTTGGCGAATATAAAAGAACTGCTCATATTGATAGCTGGAAGGTGAATTGACTTTGGATCTTTGACTGCCAATACGTCTCTGTCCTCAAACGTCAAGCTCTTGCCAGTTTTATAACGCAAGTTGAGACTGGTGTTTTCATCTCCAATTACTTTGGAAGGATTTTTCACGTTGATTGTCCCGTGGTCGGTGGTTATAATAAGCTTGAATCCTAGGCGAGCAGCTTGTTGTATTATCTCGAGCAAAGGCGAATTTTTAAACCAGCTTTGAGTGAGCGATCGGTATGATTTGTCCGTTGAGGCCAATTCCTTGATTACTTCCATCTCCGTTTTAGAGTGGGAGAGCATATCTACAAAATTGTAAACCACTACTGTTAGATCCTCATCCTTGTGGCTTTTAAAATTTTCGACAAGTTTTTTCCCCTGTCTCAAACTTGAGATCTTATGGTAGCTCCATTTTAAATTTAATCCCAATCTTTTCAATTGAGCGGCAAAAAAATCTTCTTCCTTCATGTTTTTCCCTCCTTCGTCGGTATCGTTAAGCCAAAGATCTGGGTGTTTTTTTTCCATTTCACTTGGCATAAGGCCGGAAAAGATGGCATTTCGCGCATATTGTGTGGCTGTGGGAAGTATACTAAAGAAAAGTTCCTCCTTGGTTTTTTTGTAAATATTTGCAACTGTAGGCTCGAAAGCTTTCCATTGGTCAAATCGAAGATTGTCCACAACAACCAAAAGAGTGGGGACGTCTTTTTCCAACTGCGGTCGAATCCACTCTTTAAAAAGAGTGTGGCTCATTACGGGAGCTTCACTTGGATCGTCGAACCAATCTGCATAATTTTTATCGATAAATTTACAAAACTGACTATTGGCCTCGGTTTTTTGAGACTCCAAGATTTCAAACATTCCAGAATCTTCAATGCCTTCCAACTCCAGTTCCCAATAAACCAGTTTTTGGTAAAGATCTTTCCATTCTTCAAAACTGTTTACCATAGAAAGATCCATTGCGATTTTTCTAAATTCCTGTTGGTAGTTTGAAGTGGTTTTTTCTGAAATCAACCGGCTGTGGTCCAAGTTCTTCTTTAAACTCAGCAGAATTTGATTTGGATTTACCGGTTTGATTAGATAATCGGCTATTTTGGAACCAATTGCTTCCTCCATTATGTACTCTTCTTCACTTTTGGTAATCATTACCACCGGAATTGAAGCCTGCTGCTCCTTTATTTCCGCCAAAGTTTCAAGACCTGTGAGCCCCGGCATGTTTTCATCTAAAAAAACAATATCAAAAGTTTCCTTTTTAATTTCCTCTAAGGCCTCGGTACCACTTTTGGCAGTTGTAACTATATAATTTCTATTTTCTAAAAAAATGATATGTGGCTTAAGCATATCTATTTCGTCATCTACCCACAGTATTTTTATGTCGCTCATATATGTATCTTTGTCTTTGTTCTCCCAAACCGTAGCAGGGAGTGTTATTAAATTTAATATTGAAAATAATTCTACGGCATTTGCGAAGAATTCCTTCAAAAATAGTCTTGAATAAACTCAAAAGGCCTTAGTTGCTATTAATTTATAGTTAAAGTTTGAAACCTTCTAATGTATGATAAAGATCATAAACGATCCTATCTATGGTTTTATTACCATTCCAAGCAAATTGGTGTTTCAGTTGATGGAGCACAAATACTTTCAACGTCTGCGCCGTATCTCGCAAATGGGGTTTTCCTACATTGTTTATCCAGGGGCACATCACACCCGTTTTCATCACGCCCTAGGGGCGATGTTCTTAATGCAAAAAGCTGTCCAAGTTCTTCGCGCCAAGGATATAAAAATTTCGGATAGGGAAGAAGAGTCCTTATATATAGCAATTCTTCTTCACGATATTGGTCATGGACCTTTTTCGCATGCCATGGAAAGAAGTATCGTTGAAAACGTATCCCATGAACAGATATCGCTTCTTTTTATGGAATACTTGAATAAGAAATTCAATAAGAGACTTAATCTTGCAATAAAAATTTTCAAGGACGAATATCCTCGAAAATTTCTACACCAATTGGTTTCTGGACAACTGGATATGGATCGGCTGGATTATTTAAAACGGGATAGCTTTTATACGGGAGTTCCGGAAGGTACAGTGAACGCCGAACGTATTATCGCTATGCTAAACGTAAAAGACGACAATTTGGTGGTAGAGGAAAAAGGAATCTATTCAGTTGAAAAATTTATTGTAGCAAGACGTTTGATGTATTGGCAAGTTTATCTTCATAAAACTGGGATCGTTGCGGAACAATTGCTAGTGCGGATCTTAAAGCGGGCCAAAGACCTTTCGGCAAGAGGCATGGACCTTCCGGCCAGTGCGGCTTTAAGTTTTTTCTTGAAAAACAATATAGACCTAGAGCATTTTTCTGAAGAAGTGCTGGATACATTTGCAAAATTGGACGATTCAGATGTCATTTGGGCTATGAAAACCTGGAGCGAAAACGATGATTTTGTTTTGAAAAATCTTTCAAAAATGCTTTTGGAGAGAGATTTGTTGAAAATTCAAGTCAAGACCAGGCCAATTCCAAGTGAAAAAATGAATAAGAAAATAGACGATCTGGTCAATAAATATAAGATATCCAAGGAAGAAGCTGGCTATTTTGTCTTTACAGGCACTATAGAAAACCAAGCTTACAGTATGGAAAAGGACACCATAAATTTGTTGAAGAAAAACGGTAAAGTTGTTGATGTGGCCAAGGCCAGTGACCAATTGAACTTAGAAGCACTTTCTAAATCGGTAGTCAAATACTATATGTGCTTTCCAAAAAACAAACAGAGTAGCTATCGCGACTAAAACCTTTTTTCTATTTTTGCAGCAATGAAAATTGAAAACCTGTATGCCATATATTTTAAAAGCACTAATTTGCAGGTTTATAATATTTTGCAATTCCCTTAAATAAAGCTAGCGAGCCAAATGAAATTTACAGCCACCCAAATAGCAGGAATCCTGAACGGTACCATTGATGGTGATGAAAATGCGATGGTTACACAACTTTCCAAAATTGAAGAAGGCTCAAAAGGCAGTTTAACATTCTTGGCCAATCCTAAATACACTCACTATATATATTCAACCCGTGCCTCTATAACAATTGTGAACAACGACTTTGTTCCTGATAACAAGATAGAGACCACCTTAATCCGCGTTGAGAATGCGTATAAAGCGTTCTCTCAATTGTTGGAATATTACAATCAGGTAAAGATGAACAAGGTGGGGATGGAAACTCCGGTTTTTATAGCTGAAACTGCTAAATATGGTGAAAATTTATATTTAGGCGCTTTTTCCTATTTAGGAGAAAACGTGAAAATTGGAGATAATGTAAAAATTTATCCAAATGTATATTTGGGAGATAATGTAGTAGTAGGGAATAACACTATACTATTTACCGGGGTAAAACTATATTCAGAAACTAAAGTAGGAGAGTCCTGTGTTATTCATAGCGGTGTAGTGGTTGGAGCAGATGGTTTTGGTTTCAGCCCGAATGAAAAAGGAGAATTCAATAAAGTTCCACAAACCGGTAATGTTATTATCGAGGACAATGTAGATATTGGAGCGGGAACTACTATAGACCGTGCAACTCTCGGTTCTACAATTATAAAAAAAGGAGTGAAATTGGATAATCAAATCCAAATAGCTCACAACGTTACTATAGGGGAGAACACCGTAATTGCTGCCCAAACAGGAGTGGCAGGTTCTACCAAAATCGGCAAAAACTGCATGATTGGTGGGCAAGTGGGAATCGCAGGTCATATCGTGATTGGCGACAACGTGAAAATACAGGCACAGAGCGGCATTGGAAGGAATGTAAAAGATAACGAAACCCTTCAGGGCTCCCCCGCTTTTAGCTATAGTGATTTCAATAAAAGTTATGTATATTTCAAAAATCTTCCCAAGATAATGGAAAGGTTCAATACAGTAGAAAAAAAAATCGACAATGAGTAAAAGTGTGGTAAAACAGCGCACAATTGGTAAGGAAGTATCGCTTACCGGAGTTGGTTTACATACAGGTAGGGAGGTAACAATTACTTTCAAGCCTGCAGCGGAAAACCAAGGTTACAGCTTTGTAAGAATAGATTTGGAAGGCCATCCTGTGATTGAGGCCGATGCCAACTTTGTAGTTAATACTCAAAGGGGGACCAATCTTGAAAAACTGGGCGTTAAGATCCAAACATCAGAACACGTTTTAGCTGCATTGGTCGGGCTTGAAATCGATAACTGTATTATGGAGCTCAATGCACCAGAGCCACCTATAATGGATGGTTCTTCAAAATATTTTGTAGAAGCCTTAGAAGAGGCGGGAGTGGTTGAACAAGATGCTCCCCGAAATGAATACATCGTGACGGAGGTTATTTCCTATTTAGATGAAGAAACTGGAAGTGAAATTATCGTAATGCCCGCGGATGAATATCAAATCACCACAATGGTAGATTTTGGCACCAAGGTATTGGGCACCCAAAATGCTTCTTTAAATAAACTTTCAGATTTCAAAACCGAAATTGCCAATGCGCGGACCTTTAGTTTCCTTCACGAAATTGAGATGCTTCTTGAAAATGGCTTGATAAAGGGTGGAGATTTAAACAATGCGATAGTATATGTAGACAAAGAATTGTCTCCTGCTACCATGAATAAACTTCGTACGGCTTTTGGGAAGGACAACATATCGGTAAAACCCAATGGTATTTTGGACAACCTTACGCTACATTATCCCAACGAGGCAGCCAGACACAAGCTTCTGGATGTTATGGGAGATTTGGCTTTGGTGGGTACCCGAATTCGGGGAAAAGTGATTGCCAACAAACCTGGACATCACGTGAACACACAGTTCGCGAAGAAACTTGCCAGAATGATCCGAATTGAAAGCAGAAACAACATCCCTAAATTTGACATCAATCAAACTCCGGTAAAAGATGTAAACGAAATAATGGCAATGCTGCCACATAGACCTCCATTTTTACTTGTAGATAAGATTATGGAAATGTCCAAAACCCACGTGGTGGGTCTGAAGAACGTCACAATGAACGAACCGTTCTTTGTGGGACATTTTCCTGGAGCACCAGTTATGCCTGGAGTTTTAATTGTGGAAGCTATGGCGCAGACGGGAGGAATTCTAGCTTTGAGCACAGTTCCAGACCCAGAAAATTATTTGACGTATTTTATGAAAATAAACAACGTAAAATTCAAACAACAGGTAAATCCCGGAGACACCTTAATATTTAAATTGGAGCTGATTTCGCCAATTCGAAGAGGAATAGTGCATATGCGCGGAAACGCTTACGCAAACAACAAACTGGTAACGGAGGCTGAATTGATGGCCCAAATGGTCAAAACAAAAAATCTATAAATGAATCAACCTTTAGCATACGTCCATCCGGGCGCAAAAATAGCGAAAAACGTAGTGATAGAACCATTTACCACAATTCACAATAACGTTATTATTGGTGAGGGAACGTGGATTGGCAGTAATGTTACTATTATGGAAGGCGCTCGTATTGGGAAAAATTGTAATATTTTCCCGGGAGCTGTTATTTCAGCTATTCCCCAGGATCTAAAATTTAAGGACGAGGAAACCACCGTGGAGATTGGCGATGGCACGACCATTCGTGAATATGTAACCATAAACCGCGGAACTATTGATAGAGGTAAAACTGTGATTGGCAAAAACTGTTGGATTATGGCATACTGCCATATTGCACACGATTGTATTGTGGGCGACAATTGTATTTTTAGCAATAACAGTACTTTAGCAGGACATATAACGGTAGGAGATTACGTGGTGTTGGCCGGTATGACAGCCGTACATCAGTTTTGCATGATTGGTAACCACGCTTTTGTTACGGGCGGTTCACTAGTTAGAAAAGATGTTCCTCCATTTGTGAAAGCTGCCCGCGAACCCCTAAGTTATGTAGGAATAAATTCAATCGGACTCAGAAGAAGAGGCTTTACGTCTCAAAAGATTAGTGAGATTCAAAATATATACAGAATCCTTTACCAAAAGAATTACAATACTACTCAAGCGACCGAAATAATTGAAGCCGAAATGGAAGCTACCCCAGAACGGGATGAGATACTGCAGTTTATCAAAAATTCCAAACGCGGAATTATGAAGGGTTATTTCAATACGAATTAATTCAATTTATCAAAAAAAAACAATAATATTTAAACAATATACATTTAATGGCCACATCATCAGATATCCGTAGAGGACTTTGTATCCGATATAACAACGATATTTATAAAGTTGTTGAATTTCTTCATGTAAAACCAGGAAAAGGACCTGCGTTCGTTCGAACCAAACTTAAAAGTGTGACAACTGGAAAGGTTATCGACAACACCTTTTCAGCAGGGCACAAAATTGACGACGTAAGGGTAGAAACTCACAAATTTCAGTTTTTGTACAACGAAGGTGATATGTACCATTTTATGAATACGGATGATTACGCCCAAATTCAGTTAAACAAAGATATTTTAGATACGCCGGAGCTCATGAAAGAGGGTGAAGTTGTAACTGTTCTTATAAACACTGAAGATGGCGCACCTCTTTCTGTAGAAATGCCTGCACACGTTATTCTTGAAGTTACTTCCACAGAACCTGGAGTAAGGGGCAATACTGCCACAAATGCAACTAAGCCTGCAATTGTAGAGACTGGGGCGGAGATAAATGTTCCGCTTTTCATAAATGAGGGCGATAAAATTCGCATTGATACCGAAAAAGGTCAGTATCAGGAACGTGTAAAAGAATAAATAAATTAGAATTTCAAAATTGCACTATACCTGTTTATACAGGAGGCATAAACTTCAAAATTCAAACCTAATACCGTGAAATTCCCAACTCCACAAACCCTCGAAGCTATAGCTACCCTAATCGATGCCGATTACGTGGGGGATTCCGATTATCCGGTGTTGGGAATGAATGAAATTCACGTAGTTCAGCCTGGAGATATCGTTTTTGTAGATCATCCAAAATATTACGATAAGGCTTTACAATCACTAGCTTCGGTGATTCTAATCAATAAAGAAGTGGAATGCCCACTTGGAAAAGCGCTTCTTATTTCTGAAGATCCTTTTCGTGATTTTAACAAGCTCACAAGGCACTTCAAACCCTTTCAAAGTGCCGCCAAAGCTATCTCAGATTTTGCAGAAATAGGGGAAGGCACTATAATTCAACCCAATGTTTTTATTGGCAATAACGTGAGGATCGGCAGGAATTGTTTAATTCATCCAAATGTTGCTATATACGACAATACATTAATTGGAAACAACGTCATCATTCATTCTGGAACCGTAGTTGGTAGCGATGCATTTTATTACAAAACTCGTCCAGAAAACTTTGACAAACTCTTAAGCGGCGGAAACGTTGTAATCGAGGATAATGTAGAGCTCGGAGCGCTTTGTACTATCGACAAAGGGGTTACGTCCTCAACAACAATTGGAGAAGGTAGTAAGTTGGATAATCAAGTACACGTGGGTCACGATACTTATATTGGAAAACGGTGCTTAATCGCATCGCAAGTGGGGATAGCTGGCTGTGTTTTAATAGAAGACTTTGTAACAATTTGGGGGCAAGTCGGGATTACGAGTGGTATAACCATTGGAGAGAAAGCGGTAATTTCGGCCCAAAGCGGAGTGAGTAAGTCTTTGCCCGGAAATAAGGCATATTTTGGCACTCCGGCAGATGAGTTTAGAAAAAAATATAAAGAATTGGCTTCTATCAGGTTAATTCCGGATATTATAGAAAAATTGGATAAATTATCATGAGCAATAAATCAAAAGAAATAGTAAGGCAGTTCTATCGCTCAGACATTCTTAAGGACCCTACCGTCTTGGAGCGTTTTTTTCACCCCGATTTGGTGTTGATATGGAATAGTGCCCATGGGCTTTCCATCATGCACTATGATGAATTGGTAGGTTTTTTTGATGAAGTACGCCGATCCTACAACGATCTTCGCGTGGAAGTGAGCCATTTATTGGCCGATGGCAACCACGTAACTATCCGATATAAATACTACATCCGCACAAAAGAAAATCCTGATGAGGAATTGGGAATTGCGCATTTTATCGCCATTTTCGAAGTAAAGGACGACAAGATTTTCCGAGGATATCAAGTGAGCCAACCCGTTACAGATAAGGATGATACAAATGAGAGTTATCATCGGGTAAAAGTTTAATCTCTCAAAGAATTGACAACAACAATAAGAATAAATAATAAAAAATAAACATGAGCGTATTAGTCGACAAAAATTCAAGAATATTAGTCCAAGGATTTACCGGAAGTGAAGGCACTTTTCATGCCGAGCAAATGATTGAGTATGGTACCACCGTAGTTGGAGGGGTAACGCCAGGAAAGGGTGGACAGAGTCATCTTGATAGACCTGTTTTCAACACCGTGGAGGAAGCAGTGAAAGAAACCAATGCCAACACCAGTATTATTTTTGTTCCCCCAGCTTTTGCCGCCGATGCCATTATGGAGGCTGCGGATGCCGGAATAAAAGTCATTATTACAATTACGGAAGGAATTCCTGTAAAAGATATGATTTCCGTGGCCAGTTACATTAAAAATCGCGATTGCCGTCTTATCGGACCTAACTGTCCGGGAGTTATTACTCCAGGAGAAGCCAAAGTAGGTATTATGCCCGGTTTTGTATTTAAGAAAGGGACCGTAGGCATTGTTTCGAAGTCTGGTACTTTAACTTATGAAGCAGCAGACCAAGTTGTAAAACAAGGTCTGGGAATTACAACTGCAATAGGAATTGGCGGTGATCCAATTATTGGAACCACCACTAAAGAAGCCTTGGAGATGCTAATAAATGACAAGGACAGTGAGGCAGTAGTAATGATTGGTGAGATTGGAGGTCAACTTGAAATAGACGCTGCTAAATGGTATAAGGCCAGCGGCATAAAGAAACCAGTAATTGGTTTTATTGCCGGTGAAACCGCTCCTGCAGGTAGAACAATGGGCCATGCTGGTGCTATAGTGGGAGGAAGTGAAGATACTGCCCAAGCCAAAAAGAAAGTGATGCGCGAATGTGGTATCTACGTGGTGGATTCACCCGCGGAAATTGGAAAAAAGGTGGCGGAGGTTTTAAAGTCCATAACTGCTTAACCCAACAGTTTTGTTAGAGGAATCGATTTTCCTGTAAAACCCCCCCCCCATAAATTTTAATAACCTAAGAGCCCTGTCAATTCACAGGGCTTTTTTATGAAGAACCCACGAGCTTTACTTATATTTGAAGCCACTCTAAGGAAAATTTTCCGAGGAAATATTTGACCCTATCGTATTGGATGAAATTTGTTATTTATTAAAATAGACCAATCATTAAAGACCTTACATATGAAATTACTTCAAGGAAAAACAGCAATTGTTACTGGCGGAAGCCGTGGAATAGGCAAGGGAATAGTCGAAGTTTTTGCCCAACACGGTGCCAATGTGGCTTTTACCTATAGTTCATCGGCAGAAGCTGCGGTGACTTTGGCAAAAGAAGTTTCAAAATTAGGAGTAAAAGCTATGGCTTATCAAAGTAATGCGGCGTCCTATGAGGAATCCCAGAAATTAGCGGAAGATGTTTTAAAGGAATTTGGCAGCATCGACATTCTTGTAAACAATGCTGGAATAACAAAAGACAACCTCCTAATGCGCATGTCGGAAGAGGATTTTGACAAGGTAATTGAAGTTAATCTCAAATCAGTTTTTAACATGACCAAAGCTGTGCAACGCACTATGTTAAAGCAACGCAAGGGGTCCATTATAAATATGAGCTCGGTGGTTGGGGTAAAGGGAAATGCAGGGCAGGCCAATTATGCGGCGTCTAAGGCAGGTATTATCGGGTTTTCCAAATCCGTTGCGCTGGAATTGGGTTCCCGCGATATTCGTTGCAACGCCATCGCTCCAGGTTTTATAGAAACCGAAATGACCGATAAATTAGGCGAGGATATGGTAAAAGCTTGGCGCGATGCCATTCCCTTAAAACGTGGGGGAACACCAGAGGATATTGCAAATGTTTGTGTATTCTTAGCCAGCGACCTCTCGGCTTACGTAACAGGTCAAGTTCTGAATGTTGATGGCGGAATGCTAACCTAACATATTATAGTTCAGTATTCCAGCTCCTCAATTAAAATCGCCAAGTTTATCAGGCTGAATATGAGCTTCAAACTCCGAAAATTATTTTAACTTTTCAATATTAGTGTCAACCGAAACCATACTTTTTATAATTCTAGCCGGAGTAATATCTGTTGCTTTGGCGTTTTTTATGTATGGTTATAAAGCCAAACAAAGTAGAAGGCTCAGTTGGATTCTTGGGGCATTGCGCTTTATCGGTTTGTTTGCAATTCTCTCGTTGCTCATAAATCCAAAATTTAGAAATGAAACTTATTATGTTGAAAAACCTAAGCTTCCAGTTTTGCTGGACAATTCGTCTTCCGTAAATGAATTGGAGCAAGAGGAAAATCTACTAAGATTGGTTAAGGATATAAAGGAAAATGATGAACTGAACAAGAAATTTGATGTTTCCTATTATTCTTTTGGAAGTAGTTTTAGACAAAACGATTCTCTTTCTTTTGACGAAAAAAACACCAATATTTCCGAGGCTATTTCCACAGTGAATGAGCTTTTCAAAAACCAAACCGCTCCAACAATTCTAATTACTGATGGCAATCAAACCTTAGGGAGCGATTATGAGTTTACTGCAGCAACTTTTAAAAATAGAATATATCCCGTTATTTTGGGAGATTCAGTAAAATACACCGATTTAAAAATCGAGCAGCTGAATACCAATCGATATGCCTTCCTAAAAAATAAGTTTCCAGTTGAAGTGATTCTCACTTATAGTGGGGAGGAGGCCGTTAATTCAGAGTTTGTCGTAAGGCAGGGCAGTGCCACAATTCACAGGGAAAATGTTTCATTCTCGAATAATGAAACGTCCAAAACGCTCAACTTCACTCTTTCGGCAAACAACATTGGACTTCAGAAATACACTGCAGAAATCCTTCCATTGGTCGATGAAAAAAATAAGACCAATAATATTAAGCGTTTCGCCGTAGAAGTTATAGATCAAGCTACCAATGTATTGCTGGTGAGTAAAATTGTCCATCCAGATTTAGGAACCTTAAAAAAAGCTATCCTTAGCAATGAACAGCGTACGGCTTCAATTATGAAGCCTGCTGATGCAGTATCTGTTTTAAATGACTATCAACTCGTTATTTTATATCAACCTGATAGAAGTTTTATATCACTTTTATCGGAAATAGAAAAATTGAATAAAAACACCTTGGTGATTACTGGCCTAAAAATGGATTGGAATTTTCTAAATGGAGTACAGAAGAAATTTACCAAACCAGCTTCTAACCAGACCGATGATGTACAAGCTTTGTTAAGTTTGAACTATGGAACTTTTGCCGTGGAGGATATCGGTTTCGGAAATTTTCCGCCCCTACACACCAGTTTTGGAACTCTTGCCATAAACGTGCCTCATGAAGTGATGCTGGAGCAAAAAATACGTGGAATTGTAACAGGAAGTCCCTTGCTTGCAACTATGGAGATAAATGGTAAGCGCGATGCAATCTTGGATGGCGAAGGCTTTTGGCGCTGGCGTGCACACGGCTTTCTCGATTCGGGAAGTTTTCAGGGTTTTGACGATTTTATAGGAAATCTTGTTCAATATTTAGCATCAAACAAACGGAGAAGTAGATTGGAAGTTGCTTCGGAAACTTTTTATTACAACAACAATCCAATTAAAATTTCGGCTCAATATTTCGATAAAAATTATGTTTTTGACAGTCGAGCGGCCTTATCAATTACTGTGACCGAAGCAGAAACTAAAAAACAAACCGTTTTTCCTATGTTGCTTCGTCATAATTATTTTGAAGTAGATCTCAATAGCTTGCCGGCAGGGGAGTATGCTTTTACGGTAGCGGCACAGAATGATGCAGTTTCGAGTAGTGGAAGTTTCAGTATTTTAGATTTTAACGTTGAGCAGCAGTTCCTTAATGCGGATATCGGGAAGCTTGATCGGGTTGCCCAAACTACCGGTGGTAAAAGTTATTTTCCAGATGACACCCATTCTCTAGTAGAACAATTAATTAATAACACAGAGTTTCAAAACATTGAGCGAAGCGAACTAAAAGTAGTACCTTTGGTGGATTGGAAATATCTGCTCGCAATAATTGTTCTGGCGCTCGCTTCAGAATGGTTTATCAGAAAATATAATGGCCTTATTTAACAATCAAAACAAAATATAATGGAAAAATTACCAAAACTCTCGATACCTCTTATCGTGGGAATTATTATTCTAATAATTATCATTGCCAAATCCTCAATTACTATTAGCTCTGGACATGTGGGCGTGCTGTATAAAACCTTCGGCAACGGGGTAGTTACGGATGAACCACCATTAGGGGAAGGTTTTCACCTTATTGCCCCGTGGAACAGGGTATTTGTTTACGAAGCTCGTCAACAAGAACTGTCTGATAAAATGCAGGTACTATCCTCTAATGGACTTGAAATTAAATTGGATGCTTCCGCGTGGTACCAACCGGTTTACAAGGATGTAGGAAAATTACACCAAGAAAAGGGTGAAAACTATTTGGAGCGTGTTATCATGCCGGCCATCCGAAGTGCCGCGAGAAGTGTTGTGGGGCGTTATACTCCAGAGCAACTGTACTCCAGTAAACGTGATGCAATTCAAGACGAGATTTTCGAGGAGACCAAGAAAATTTTAGACAAACAATTCATACAACTGAACGAGGTATTAGTGCGCGATGTCACTTTACCGCCTACAATAAAAGAGGCAATTGAAAGAAAGCTTCGTCAGGAACAAGAGTCTTTGGAATATGAATTTAGACTTGAAAAAGCAACAAAGGAGGCCGAACGCCAGAGGATTGATGCGGAAGGTAAAGCTCGTGCAAACAGTATTTTGAGCGCATCCTTGACTGATAAGATTCTTCAGGAAAAAGGTATTCAAGCCACAGTTGAACTTTCTAAATCTCCCAATTCCAAAGTAATAGTGATAGGCTCAGGAGACAAGGGAATGCCCTTGATCTTAGGAAACAATTAATCCTTAAAAGTGAGGCGCTAGATTTTAGATGCTAGAATAGTACTGATGCGTTAATATTTAGTTATCAAATAAATTAGTTTGTTCATTGAAATTTTGATTTGAAAATTCGTTCGTAAGCAATTCTTTTATAGGCGTTTTATCCATCGGTGAGATACTTA
>Ga0079223_10000526_pt1 | contig 19832 bp, 19 predicted proteins | sample Stecom2011_FD_75072 | JGI IMG/M metagenome (GOLD analysis project Ga0079223, IMG submission 75072) | Agricultural soil microbial communities from Utah to study Nitrogen management - Steer compost 2011 | ecosystem: Environmental > Terrestrial > Soil > Agricultural land | place: USA: Utah...
AAAACCAGATATTCAAAATCATATGACGATCTTAAATCTTCACCCCTTCCAGATAAAACAAAGCTGATATCTGTTATTACCAGCAATAAAGCATTTACCCAGGGTCATCAGGATAGAATTGACTTTGTAAAAAAACTAAAGGGTTACTACGGAGATAAACTGGATGTATTTGGCAGAGGAATAAATGGGTTTGATGATAAGTGGGATGTTCTTGCGCCCTACAAATATCACATAGCGCTCGAAAACTCATCATCAAAGTATTATTGGACGGAAAAGATATCTGATTGTTATTTAACAAATACTTTTCCCATTTATTATGGATGTATTAATATAACAGACTATTTTCCAGAGAATTCTGTTGAGACTATTAATATTTATGAATTCGATAAGGCAATTGCAATAATCGACAAAGTAATTGGTGATGACTGCTATGAGAAATGTAAAAAAGAGTTGCTTCAATCAAAAGAATTAGTTCTTGAAGATTACAACATGTTCATTATGATTGCAAAGTACTGTGACACTTTGAATCCAGAACTGCCTAAAAAACAATTCACTCTAAAACCAGCGATAACGCTATTTGACTGGCACAACTTTTATTTGTATTTTATTGACAGGAATTATTTTAAGTTAAAAAACACGATACGAAAATTATTAAATGGAATGCTATTCTTATGAATTTATCCTTTATATTCGAAATAACTTTTATACCACATTACAAAGTCTTTTAAGCCTTCTTTGATTCCAGTTTTTGGTTGATAGTCGAAATCTCTGTGAGCAGCTGAAATATCTGCGCAGGTAAAAACCACATCTCCTGCCTGCATGGGTAAGTAGTCGATTTTTGCCTTTTCACCAATAGCAGATTCAAGTGCTTTAATAAAATCCATAATTTTGATCGGTTGATTGTTGCCCAAATTGTAAATTTTGTAACTGGGTAATTGATCCATCTTATGGATGAGGTTATAAACACCTGTAGTAATATCGTCTATATAAGTAAAATCTCGAACCATTTTGCCTTGGTTGAAAACAGGAATAGCCTCACCTTTTAGAATTTTTTTTGTAAATGAGAAATAGGCCATATCAGGACGGCCCCATGGCCCATATACCGAAAAGAAACGAAGTCCAATCATTTGCATATCAAACTGTTTAGAGTAGCTGTATGCGATTACTTCATTGGCCTTTTTTGTGGCAGCGTAAAGTGATTCCGGATGATCAGTATTGGCATCTTCTGGGAATGGGTCATCGGTTCGGTTTCCATAAACAGAGCTGGAGGATGCAAATACAAATTTTTTGATTTGATTTTGCCGTGCGGCTTCCAGCACATTCATAAACCCAATGAGATTGCTTTCAGCAAATTTGTGGGGTGCATCTATGCTGTATCGAACTCCAGCCTGCGCAGCCAAATGTATGACCATTACAAACTTGTTGGAGGCAAATAGAGCTTCTACATCGGATCTATCACAAATATCAATTCCTGAAAAGCTAAAGTTTTGAAAAGGTCTCAAGATGTTGAGTCTATCTTGTTTTATCTGAGTAGAATAATAATTATTTATTGAGTCAATGCCATAAACCTCATGACCCTTCTCAAGCAGAAGCTTTGAAAGATGAAATCCGATAAAGCCAGCAGCACCTGTGATTAGAATCTTCATATTATTAGTTTTGATCAAATAAGTTGGGTCTTGGTTTGTAAAAACTCTTCTAGCTCTTCAATCATTCGATCTTCAGAAAATAGGGTATTGATTTTTATGAAGGCTTCATTTCCTATTGTATTACGCAGGTTTTCATCATCCGCTGCATGTTTTATAGCTTTATATAATTGATGCGAATTACCAGGCTCTACCAATATTCCCTCTTTCATATGTGTAATAAGTTCGTTGTTGCCATTCACAGAAGTGACAACGCAACATTTTCCCATTCCCATGGCCTCCATTACTGCGTTGGGCATTCCTTCATAATAGGAGGGGAGAACAAAGAGATCGGCAGCTTTCACATATGGCAAAACATCGTCGATAAACCCTATAAAAAAGATTCTATCTTCGAGTTTTTTAGCTCTTACCATTCGTTTTAACTTCTTCTCTAATTTTCCTTTTCCCGCTATGATGAAATACCAGGACTGATTATTCTTTGCAGCTATTTCAGCAGCATTAATTAAAATTTCGAACCCTTTCTGTTTGGCTAATCTTCCTGCACTGAAAAGTGTTATCGCATTTTCTGGTAGACTGAATGTTTTTATAAGATTATGAGGCTCTACATTCTTTGGAGAGTTAAACCCATTGTATATGACTTTTACAAAGTCTTTAGAAAACCAGTTGTAAGAGTCATATTCAGTTTTAATGGTGTTTGAATTTGTGATGATACCATCTAAAAGATTGCTAAATATAAATTTATATTTCCACTTTTTTTGAATTAGCTGTAGCCCATGTCGAGCAATTACAGATACCCCTTTTAATTGTAGGGCAGCAATGGAGGCTATTTTTGAGTCTTTGTTCTGTCCGCAGATAATATGTGAAATCTTATGCTTTTGTATAATATGTTTAAGACGGAAAAATCCAAGCAAGTCAAAATTAGATGAGAACGAGAGATTTACGGTTTTCAAACCTTTAGAAAGAGCATTTTTTTCAATGATAGAATTGGGGGCACAACCGATGAGAACGGTATGTCTTTTTGCTGCCAATCCAGCAGCTGCCATAAGCATCCACTTTTCGCCGCCACCCCATTTTTTCTTACCAATTGAATTTAAAAATAGAATTTGCATCTTTAAGGTTTGAGTGCATTATTATCGATGAATAATGGAATCGACCTTGCTCATGACCATTTCTGGCGTAATTTTCTCCATACAAGCAAAATCGCCTCTATGGCAAGGCTTATTTCCATATATCGAACAAGGTCGGCAATCCAGATCTACTTGAACGGCCCACTCCATAGGCATTCCCCACCCATAAAAGCCAGCATACGGATGAGTGGCTCCCCATAAACTGACAACTGGGGTGTTTACCAATCGTGCTAAGTGCATGTTGGCAGAGTCCATCGAAACCATTACATCTAAAAATGACATGGCTTTTAACTCATCGTCCATTGTTAGCTGGCCAGCTAAATTATGAACATTCTCCATTTCGTTGGCCCAACTTTCCAATATTTTCTGCTCTTTGCCTCTTCCGCCAAACAGATAGATTTGATGATTCTGCTTATCTAATCTTTCTACTAACTCTTTCATTTTCTCCAAAGGCCAAGTTTTCCAGATATGCCCAGCAAATGGAGCAATACCTATATGATGGCCAGAAATAGAGAAAGATGCGTGTGGTGGCGCCATTTCTTTCGAGAGGTAGAGTTCTTTACCATCAAAACCGTCTAAAGGGAAATGAAACCCCGCTTTTTCAAACACTTCATGATAACGAGTAAAAGTGCTTTTAAGCTGAAGAAATTGTTTGTTGTTTTTTCGTACAAGTGCTTTTTTCTCTTTTCTGCCTTTGTCAACTTGGATTACTTTAGTTCCAGTCATTCTAAAGAGAGCGGCTAAAAGCTGAGTTCTTAAAACATTGTGCAGATCTGCCACAAAATCAAATGGCCCCATTGATCGTAATGTTTTAAATAACAACCACAATCCTTTAATTCCTTTGTGTTTTCCGTTGGGATCGATAGCAACAAAAGTTACGCCTTTCATTGCACCAAATAGTTTGCTGGCAAAAGCACGAGAAACCACAACCACTTTTTTATCTGGATAGGCTTTTAAAAATGAGGCAACAACAGGAACTGTCATTGCCACATCACCTAACGCACTAAAGCGTAATATTAGTATTTTATCCGATTTGCTCACTTTTCGGTTTTATAAAGAACAGGGTTCAAAGCTGGGTCGTTGTACATTTTCATTTGTTTATATAACTTCATGTATTTTCTACCTGCTTCAATATCTTCCAGAAGTTCATCAATGGCACCGCTCAAATCAACCCGTTGTGTAAGCAAAACATCCAACTTAGGCTGACAGTTGGCTATATGTTCTGGTGAAGCGTCTTTCCTTTTGGTCTCCTGCTCCATGTGATAAATCTTTAGTGCCAAAATGGAAAGTCGATCTATCCCCCACGCAGGAGTTTCGGTGTTAAGACCCGCATTGGGTTGAGGTTTTACATCTTTGTATTTATCCATAAAATACCCATCAATAAACTCAACTAAATCAGTTCGATCTTGATTGGATTTGTCAATTCGTCTTTTTATTTTTAATGCCTCTTCAGGCTTAATATCAGGATCACGGATGATATCTTCAAGATGCCATTGTACGGCATCAATCCAATTTTTTGAAAAGAGCAAAAACTCTATAGTTCCTTCTTGATACGGATTTTTTGGTTTTGCATCTACATCATCAGTCACATGATAGAGAGCAGTTGTCTCTCCAAAAATCTTGTTACACAATTGGCTAAAACTCATATCTGAAAAATTTAAAATTTGCTTCCAAAGGTATTAATTTTATCTCAATGGTTGAGTATGCACATAAGTTATGGTGATTATGAGCCCTCAAGTTCAATTTTCTAATTCGTTTTATTCATTAATTTAAAAGAGACCCTCTGTTTTAGAACTAAGGTCTCTTAATTATTTTTTATTCTATGTAAAGAAGAGAGCTTAGTTACTTTTTTTTATCTCTTCACCCTCATTCATCAGAACTATAATCCTGTTATTTAAGCACTCCACAGATCCTTTGTCACACGAAAAGAAACGCTCCACACCATTTTCACCAATCACCCTCACCTCACCATCAGTTAAAATAGAAATGATATCTCCATGGTTGCGCAAGATTGTGAAACGGCCATTAACTCCTGGAAGATCTACCAAGACTACATTCCCTTCATAAAGGATAGTTGTTGGAGTAATAATTTCAAGAAATAGATCTTTCATTATCGTGCCTCCTTCAATAGTTTTTCACCTTTTTCTATAGCTTGGTCAATGGTTCCTACCAAGTTAAAGGCAGATTCTGGATATTTGTCCAACTCACCAGAGAGAATTTGATTAAATCCTTTGATGGTTTCTTCGATTGAGACAAGTTGCCCTGCCAAACCCGTAAATTGCTCCGCCACAAAAAATGGCTGAGACAAGAATCTTTGAATACGTCGTGCTCTATGCACCACCAATTTGTCTTCTTCCGACAACTCTTCCATACCGAGGATGGCGATGATATCTTGAAGTTCTTTGTATCGTTGTAGAATCTCTTTCACATCCTGAGCACATTTGTAATGTGCTTCACTCACGATGTCGGGAGATAGAATGCGCGATGTAGAATCCAGAGGATCTACTGCAGGATATATTCCAAGTTCAGCAATTTTTCGACTGAGCACCGTGGTTGCATCCAAGTGAGAAAAAGTGGTTGCTGGTGCAGGGTCTGTGAGATCATCAGCAGGAACATACACCGCTTGCACCGAAGTAATAGAGCCATGTTTGGTAGAAGTAATTCTTTCTTGCAACGCTCCCATCTCTGAAGATAAAGTAGGTTGATATCCTACCGCCGAGGGCATGCGACCTAACAAAGCAGAAACTTCGGATCCAGCTTGTGTGAACCTAAATATGTTGTCGATAAACAGAAGTACGTCACGACCAGCTCCAGTTCCATCTCCATCGCGAAAGCCTTCTGCAATAGTGAGTGCCGATAGAGCTACGCGGGCACGAGCCCCTGGTGGTTCATTCATTTGACCAAATACCATACTTACCTGGCTGTTTTTTAAGGCGTCGTGATCTACTTTATCCAGATCCCAGCTGCCATCTTTCATGCTTTCCCGAAACTCTTCGCCATAGTCTACAATGCCTGATTCAACCATTTCACGCAACAGATCGTTTCCTTCACGTGTGCGTTCTCCCACACCTCCAAAAACAGATAAGCCTGAATAACCTCTTGCAATGTTGTTGATGAGTTCTTGAATAAGGACGGTTTTACCTACTCCTGCTCCACCGAATAGCCCCGTTTTTCCGCCCTTGGAAAATGGACATATAAGGTCTATCACTTTAATTCCAGTAAATAAAATTTCAGTTTTTGTAGATAGATCCTCAAAATCTGGTGCTGGTCTGTGAATCGGAAGCGTGCTTTTTGATTTCACTTCTGGAAGGCCGTCAATGCTTCGTCCAATAACGTTTAACAATCGACCTTTTACTGAATCCCCTGTAGGCATAGAGATAGCTGCACCCAATGCGGTTACTTCTAACCCTCGCTGTAATCCGTCGGTTGAATCCATGGAAATACACCGAATAGCGTTTTCACCAATATGCTGTTGGCACTCAATAATTATTTTATTTTGACCTGAAACAATTTCCAGTGCTTCATTTATTTCTGGTAAATCTTTAACATCTGTATCAAACTCAACATCGACCACAGGGCCAATGATTTGTATGATTTTTCCTTTGATTTGTGTCATATTTGGATGATAATTTGAATAAATCCCAACTAAGTTAAACAAAATTTGATAAATGGTTTAAAAAGCAATGATTTATATGCTTGAGGCAGCGATTTTACCTATTTCTTCGCATTAATACAGTACTGAAAGAGACCAACTCATTCTTTATTGAATTATTTCCATTTATCTTATTTAAAGACTCCATAGATTTTTGATAATATTTCTCCATCAGCTCTTGGGTGTTGGTTGAAGCATTTCCCTTCTCATATAAATTTTTTACTGCTTCTATTTTTTCATTCTGATTAAATTTTTTTCGTTTCGTCCAATCGATTAGCTCATTTTTCTCTTGTGCTTCTAAATTATTTAAAGCATTAATAAGCAAGAATGTCTTTTTATTGTTTAAAATATCGCCACCAATTGGTTTTCCAAATTCTTTCTGATCCCCAAATACATCCAGCCAATCGTCCTGTAATTGAAAACAGATGCCTAATTTAACTCCAAAGTCATAAATGTTTTCGGCTTCCTCGTTGGTGGCTCCCCCAATAATGGCCCCAATTTTTAGACTGGCTCCTATGAGAACTCCCGTTTTAAGTCGAATCATTTCAAGATACTCAGATTCCGTAACGTCGGTTCGAGTTTCAAAATCCATATCATATTGTTGTCCTTCACAAACCTCAATAGCTGTTTGATTAAAAATGATTAGCACTTGTTGCAGTGATTCTTTGGGCGACTGAGCGATGTGTTGATAGGCTTGTATGAGCATTGCATCTCCTGATAAGATGGCCGTATTGTCATTCCATTTTTCATGAACGGTTGGGTGATTACGTCGAATAGGAGATTTGTCCATGATATCGTCATGAAGCAGCGTGAAATTGTGAAATATTTCCAATCCCAGTGCTGTAGGGATAGATTGTTCTACTGCTGCTTCATTAAAAAGTGCCGTGCCAGCAAGGCATAGAGCTGGACGAATACGTTTTCCACCCAATGATAAAACATAATCAATGGGGGAATACAGCCCTTCTGGCCTTTTCCCTTTTGGAAGTTCTAAAATTGCTTTTTCTACTATTTCGCGATATTTATCAATACTGATCATTCTATTTTTTCTAAAGTTTTTCTTTTTATTCAGAAGGTTCCTTTTTAGTTTTCTGTCGGGCTATTACCAAGTCTTCCATTTCTATGTCCTCATCTTCGTTGTATATATCCAGTAAGGGTTCCTTGAAGTGTTCGTTGGTTACTAATTTTGCAAATGCCAAAAGAATACTTGGCAGTAAAATGAGGTTAGAGAACATGGCTACCAATAAAGTAAATGCCACCAACATACCTAAAGCTGCTGTGCCTCCGAAATCAGAAAGACTAAAAACCCCAAATCCAAAAAAGAGAATTATGGAGGTGTAAATCATGCTCAGCCCAGTCTCTTTCATTGCCAATATTACTGCTGTTCTAATGGTCCAGTTGGTGTCACTGAGCTCTTGTCGATAGCGTGCCAAAAAGTGGATAGTGTCGTCCACTGAAATTCCGAATGCAATGCTAAATACGAGGATAGTGGAAGGTTTGATCGGAATTCCAAAATAACCCATTAACGCAGCCGTCATAATTAACGGAATAAGGTTAGGTATAAGAGATACCAAAACCATTCTTTTAGAAGTAAACATCCAAGCCATAAATGCGGCAATAAGAAGAATGGCCAAAAAAAGACTTTGAAACAAATTGCGAATAAGATAAGTAGTTCCTGCGGCAAAAACCATGCTGGCTCCTGTCACGAGGGTATCGTACTCTTCTGGAGGAAAAACTTCTTTTACTTCAGATTGAATCAATGAATCCAGAGATTCCATTCTTGTGGTGCCAATATCTTCCATCCGAATGCTGATGCGTGCTATTTGACGCGTAGAATCTATAAGACTATTGGTCACATTTGTAGATTTGTTTTCACTGCCTGATAGATAGGATAAGATAAAGGCACGCTCACGATTGTTGGGGATTGAATAAAATTGGCTGCTTCCGTTGTAGTAGGCTTGTCGTGAAAACTTTACGACATCTATGTAGGAGAGAGGTTTGGAAAGTTCAGGTATGGAATCTAACTTTCTTTGTAACTGATCCATTTTGTTCATCACTGCAGTTTGAGTGAGAGACCCTGGTTTTCGTGCATCCACCATCACCTCCAGGGGCATTAATCCGCTAAAGTGTTTTTCAAAGAAGGTTAAATCCTCGTATAGAGAGTGTTCATGAGGTATATCGTCCAACATAAAACCAGTGGTTTTGATTCTTGTGATTCCATAACCACCAGTGATAATCAACAATGCAGCAAATCCGAAAACCCAAACACGATAGTTGAGTGATATGTGAATAATTTTTCCCAACAACTTGTTCATCACTTTTCTATCAAGATGTTGGATGTGTCGTTCTTTAGGATTGGGTAGAAAACTGAAAATGATGGGGATCAATAGGAGGGTAAGAACAAAGACAAAGACTATGTTGATGGCAGCTACCACGCCAAACTCTACCAAAATAGCACTACTGGTAAAAATAAAAGTGCCAAATCCACAGGCAGTTGTAAGATTGGTAAGAAAGGTGGCATTGCCTACTCTAAAAATCACTCTTTGAAGAGATTTTATTTTATTGCCATGGTTTTTAAATTCCTGATGGTATTTGTTGAGTAGGAAAACAGAGTTGGGAATTCCGATAACAATAATTAATGGTGGAATCATGCTTGTTAGGATGGTAACTTTGTATCCTAGCAAAGCTTGGCTTCCCAAAGCCCATATAACTGCTACACCAACTACCAACATAGCAAACATAACCACTTTAAAAGAACGAAAAAAGATAAAAATGATGAGTGCTGTAATGCCAAGAGTTAAAAGGATGAACATATTTAACTCTTTTTTTACCATTTCTGCGGTCTCTACTCGAATATAGGGTAGCCCTGATATTTTTACATTCGTTTGTGTCGCATTTTCATATTTTTGAACTGCTGTTTTTATATCGTCGATAAGTTGAACCCGTTCAGGACTTGCTAATACTTCGGGCACTAAACTAATGGTCATTAGATAGGCATTGGTTTCTTTGTTGTAGATGAGACGGTTGTAAATAGGTAGGCTTTCCAATAACAGTTTTGCTGAATCCAGTTGAGTCTGTGTAGGATTTTTTGGGAATAAAGAGGAGAGTTCAAACTTTCGCTCTTCTTGGTTTCTTAAAAGATTGAATGCTTGTGCGACAGAAAAGAGACCATTCACTCCATAGATGTTAGAGATATCTTCTGAAAGTTTTTCCCATTTATTGAACTCTTCCTTATTGAAAAAGGAGTTGCTTTGAATTCCTAATACAACCATGCTTCCTTCATCGCCGAAGAAACTTTTGAAATACTCATAATTTATATTGGTTGAATCGTCTTGGGGAAGTAGGGGTGCATATTGATAGGACATTTCAATTCTTTGGGATTGAAATGCCATAAAAATGGTTATAATGCCTAATCCTATTAGAATCTGTATCCTGTTTTTTAGGATGGTGTGCGCTACTTTTACCCACATGCTTTTTGTTCTTGATTGCAATAATTATGAATATTAAAAGATGCGAATTTACAGAAATTTTAGGAGGCAGACGATGTTTTTCAATCAAAATCGAATTTGAATAATCTTCAATTGAATTTATTTGAAAAGAATCAATGGTATTACTCTATAATTTAGGAGCCTGAGTAAATTAAGGATTTAGGAGTTTTTGACATCTTGTTGTTTTTTTTAATTTTGTTTGTTTTTTATATAAAAAGGCTCATAGGACGGGGATTATGGAAATAAATGCGACTCATTTTAGCTCAATTTGTACAGAAATAGAGGTTGATATTGCTAAAAAAGAAACTAAATGAGAATAGTTTCGTACTAATTAGACAAAATAAAAAGAATTTAAATTATTATGAGGAAGATTTACTTTATGATGTTGTTGGTGATGTTGCCACTTTTGAAGTTGACAGCACAAGAAGCGAAGTATAAGGCCGTTTTTACACTTAACTTTATTCGTTATATCGGATGGCCTGATACCTCCTTGCAGGGGGATTTTGTAATTGGGGTAGTTAGGAATAGTGAAGTTGCCTCATGGTTGAAAGATCAATCCAATGGAAAAAAGTTTGGCTTTCAAGACATTGTTGTTAAAGAATTTAGGAATATAGAGGACGTAAGTGATTGTCAAGTTATCTACGTTTCCTCTAGTACTAATATTCGCTCAGGAGCAGATCTCCTATTGGATAAGGCAAGACAAAAAAACAGCCTGATCATTACTGAATCAGAAGGAGCTACAAACTATGGCGCTGCAATAAACTTTGTGGTTAGAGACGGACAACTTAAGTTTGAATTGCATAAAGGCAATGCTGGGCGCGTTCAGCTACAGCTAAGCTCGAGGTTGGAAGGAATGTCGGCTGCAATTGTTCTGTAGTTGAAAAGGAGGTGTTATTTTAATAAGAATATTTATTATGTAATTCGTCCTAATTGCATCAATGATTGTATAAGGGAATTTTAGTAATTTCCCAGCTCCACCCAATTTTAAATTTGTATGTAAGTTTAGCTTTTCGAGGCCAAAATTTACGACAAATCATTTTATAAATAAGTAAAATAAAGTTCTGGATAGAAAATGATTTTGATAAATCAATTATTGTAAGATATTATTTTCTACAGGAGGAAACACTATAAAATACTCATCCATGAAGTTGAAATTTAGCATAAGCCAAAAGTTGATCTATGGTTTTGGTTTAATATTAGTTGTTGTGTTATTAAATAGCATTTTAACAATTGTAACTTTGGTAAGGAGTACGAACCTTAATAATCAGGTTACAGGTATTTATGGGCCTACAGTAAATGAGCTAGGCGAAATGGACATGATGATCACACAAAGTAAAATGCTTATTCGAAATTGGGTTTTTGTAGATAAGCAACCTGGCACACCAGATAAAATTCGATTGGCCGAACTTCATAGAACTGATTGGCCAACCCTTAAACAATCTTTGCAACCCATCGCTAAGAAATGGGAGAGTTCAGAAGATTTAGCACTTATTGAAAATGTGTTCCATCAAACTGATTCTCTGTTTGAACTTCATCAATATATAATGCAGAACCTGAGCTCTTTTGATTCATATGAAGATGTAATGGTTTTCTTTGAAGCGGAAGATATGGTGGTGGAAGGTGGAGGTATTATTACACTTTCTGATCAAATAGTTGATAAATTGTCTCAGCTGACACAAAAATACAGCCAAAAAAATGAGCGTGCATTGGATCAAATGGGTAGTGCTTTTACTACATTGGGATGGGTTGTAATAATTATGGGTATTCTTTTGGTACTTGCTTCTATAGCGATTGGTTTGGTACTTTATAATTCCATTGTTAAACCATTAACCAAAGGAGTGGAATTTGCGAAAGCAATAGGTGGAGGAGATCTTACCGCAAAAGTTGATATTAACCAGAATGATGAAATAGGAATGTTGGCCAACGAGTTGAGTAATATGGCTAGCAATCTTAAAAATATAGTAATGTCCATAAAAGAGAGTGCCAGTAATTTGGTAAACTCCAGTGATGGTCTTAAAACAAGCTCTCTTCAATTGTCTCGAGGCTCTGCAGATCAAGCGGCTTCAGCCGAGGAGGTCTCCACTTCCATTGAAGAGATGGTAGCCAATATTGATCAAAACACTGAAAATTCTGTTCAGACAGAAAAGATCACCGTTGAAACTGCTAAAGATGTTAATGTTGCGAATGAATTAAGTTCAGAAGCAGCCAAAGCAATGAGTGCTGTGTCGGAAAAGATATCAATTATTAGTGATATCGCTTTTCAAACCAACATATTAGCTTTAAATGCTGCTGTTGAAGCAGCTCGTGCAGGTGAGCATGGACGTGGCTTTTCGGTGGTGGCTGCTGAAGTACGTAAGCTTGCTGAGCGGAGCAAGGTTGCTGCTGATGAGATTGTCACATTGGTAAACAGGGGATTAAAGGTATCAAAAGAGTCTGGCGACAAAGCACGTGGGCTGGTTCCAGACATTGAAAAGACAACTCTCTTAGTAAAAGAGATTGCCGCAGCCAGTATGGAACAAAAAACGGGTGCTGATCAAATTAATTTAGCTATGCAACAGCTCAATATTATTACTCAGGAAAACGCTTCCAGTTCTGATGAGTTAACGCAGAGTTCTGATCAGTTGTTTGTTTTAGCACAGAACCTTCAAGAGGCTGTGAGCTATTTCAATATTGGCGATGAACCTCAAACGAAAAAAAATAGAGACGATAAACCTCAGAAAACTGCCCCAAAAAAGGAGGAAAAAGAGGGTGTGAAGCCTGTAACTTCTTCTGGTAAATATATTCAAACGGATTTATCCAATCTTGAGAAAGAATTTGACCTAGAAAATTACGAGAAATTTTAAGTAGTTCTCTCATCTATTGCAATAATTTAGAAAAACATAAGATTTTTATACTATGACGAACAGTTTTAAAATCAAACATAAAGATGTGAAAGGTGAAAAGACCATCACCTTATCAGGTCAGTTAACCATAAATAGTATTACAAAGCTTGTGGCAGAGATGAAGGATCTATTACAAAACACATCAAATGTTAATATTCAGGTAAAAGAAGTAGAGAATATGGATTTAACATTTATTCAAATGCTTTTTGCCATTAAGAATAGTGGTAAAAAAGAGAATTACAAGATAAAAGTCAATATGGATCTTTCTGAGGAGTTGACTTTATTAATTAGCAATGCAGGGTTCCATGAAATTTTAAATCTAAACTAATTAAATAGCATATAGTTATGGCAAAGACGGTTCTTATTGTAGATGATTCTGAAAGTATCCGAGAAGTAGTTAATTTCACTCTCCAAAACGAAGGATATGACGTTCTCGTGGGGGTAGATGGTGATGAGGCATTAAAATTCTTAGATGGTCGTCATATTGATATCATCATTACAGATTTACACATGCCGAATTTAGACGGCTTGGGACTGATACGTAAAGTTCGAGAAATGGAAGCGTATAAGCATATTCCTATTTTATTTCTTACTACTGAATCGCAAGCCGCAAAGAAAATGGAGGCAAAAGAAGCAGGCGCTACTGGTTGGATTATTAAGCCTTTTGTCCCTGCAAAACTACTATCAGCAATTTCACGAGTGATAAGATAAATATTCACATGTTGCAAGAAATCAAAAAGCAGTTTTTTGAACAGACATTGCACGAGTTAACCAGCATCAGTGAATTGTTGGATAAAGATAAGTTTGAGGAGAAGGAGATGTCAGTATTGATTGATAGAATTTTTAATATTACACATCAAATATGTGGAACTGCGCCCATGCTTGGGTACGAAGCCATGCCAGTTTTGTCGCGAAAACTTGAACGTGTATTTTATCAAATGCGAACTGAAAAAACCGAGATAACCAATCAGTTTATTCAACAAACCAAAAGAAATTTGATCGTTATGATCTCATTGTTAAATGATGAAACATAAAGTTCTACAGCAATTGATAATTTTAAAGATCACGTTATGTCACCTGGTAGTTATGCCAAATTGATTTTATTACATGATTGATAAATTTAGAGCAAAATTCGTCGAGGAGTCCAAAGACAATATTCATGATTTGGAAGAAGCCTTGTTCTTGTTGGAAAACGACATGGGCAATCGTGATCTTATTGAAAGGATATTTAGGGCAATGCACTCTCTGAAAGGAGGAGGAGCCATGTTTGGGTTTAATGATTTGAGTGAATTTACTCATCATTTGGAGACGATTTATGATGGCGTGCGCAGCAATAAAATTAAAGTTTCAACTGAGCTTATCTCATTAACTTTTTTGGCTGTTGACCAAATCAATTTTTTGTTGAATAAAGGAAGTTTAACCAGTGAGAAAGACAAGAGAGAGCAACAAGATTTTATTCTGAAACTACAATCTTTTATAGATCCATCTCAAGGGTTAGTTAAAGATCAGAGTGCAGAGATTCTTGGAGAACTTGAGCAGCAACTTGACGCAGGGCTCTCCACAGATGAAAAGGAGAAAACCTACTTAATCACCTTTATACCACAAATTGAACTACTTCAGAATGGGACTAATCCTCTCTTTCTTATGGATGATTTGCATTCAATGGGTGATGCCATTTGTATAGCTTATACGCATAAAATCCCCTCTCTAGATTTGTTAAATCCTACTGGAAACTATAGTGTTTGGCAAATTGTTTTAAGCACTTCTGAATCAATTAATGAAATAAAAGACGTCTTTATTTTTGTAGAAGATGAGTGTGAGCTAATCATAGACCAGATTGCAGAAGTTGCTATTACAAAGCAGGATGAATTGCTCTCTATAGTTGAGAAGGCGCGCAAGACAAACATATTAATCAAAAAGGAGGATTTAGCGCAAGGAGACTGGAATAAAGTTGAAGAAGCAAAGCCAACCTCAGTAAAGAAAAATAGTACGACTTTAGACCATAAAATTTCAAGTATTCGTGTTTCATCAGAGAAGATTGATGAACTGGTCACATTTGTTAGCGAGTTGGTAACTATTCAGGCACAACTTAGTCTGTATGCCGAAAGCAGTAATAACCCAGCCATTATCTCGCTTGCTGAAAACATAGAGAAATTATCACGTCAGCTTCGTGAAAATGCATTTGACATCAGTCTTATTCCTCTTCAGAGTGAATTGATGCGTTTTCAGCGGCTTATTCGAGATCTCTCTAAAGAACAGGGTAAAGATATTGACTTCATTATTGAAGGGGGAGATATTGAACTCGACAAGAATATAATTGAAAATCTTACTGATCCTTTACTGCATATTCTTCGTAATGCTATTGATCATGGTATTGAGCTTCCTGAAGATAGAATTAAAGCAGGAAAATCACCTAAAGGAACTATTCTTTTCAAAGCGTACTATGCAGGAGCCAATGTCATCATTGAGATTTCAGATGATGGAAAGGGAATAGACTCAAACTTCATTCTTCAAAAGGCCATTTCTAAAGGGATAGTTGAAGAGGGAGTACAGTTGGAAGAGAAAGAGATTCTGAGTCTGATTTTTTTGAGTGGATTTACTACTAGGGAAGAGGTGACAGATGTTTCTGGTCGTGGAGTGGGCATGGATGTGGTTCGACGTAAGATTTCTGAAATCCGAGGTGAAGTCAGCATTGAGTCAGAAAATGGTAAAGGAACTATCATAACTATCACACTCCCTTTAACGTTATCTATAATTGACGGACTGCTCGTAAAGGTGGATGAAAACCAGTATGTAATTCCAATTAGTTCTATTGAAAAAATTCATGCACTAAATCGTTCTCAGTTCAAAAACACTTTTAACAATGTTGTAGAGCTTGAGGGTGATCAATTGCCCTATATAAATTTACGAAAATCGTTTAATTTAGCTAATAGTGAATTTGAAAGTGAAGTAGTTCAACTTGTAGTAATAAAGTCTGATAGCCGTATGACGGGACTTATTGTTGACAGCGTTATTGGTGAGTACCAAACAGTGGTGAAGCCTCTAGGAAAATATCTTCGCAAACAAGAGATTCTTTCTGGCGCATCTATAATGGGCGATGGGAGTATATCAATGGTTATAGATACTTCACGACTGCTACAGGTTCGAAGAGGTAAGAATTAATAATTACAACGTTTTTAACGTTAGAAAAAAACAACATGAAACGAGCATGAGAGATACTTCTCACAAAGGAGAATCGAAGATCAACGTAGCTAATGATTATCTTGGCGAGTTTCATATGGCAATTGAAAAACAAATTATAAACAGATGAAAGCACTTGACAAAATATTTTTATCATTTCAAATAGGCAATGATATCTTTGCTGTTGATGCCTTAAAAGTTGATCATATTTTGGAATTGCCTTCTCATATTACGAAAGTACCCAATACGCCAGAATATCTGCTTGGGATAATTAACTTGCATGGTAATATTATTCCTGTGGCGGATATGCGCATTATAATGCATATTGAAGAGATAATTAATGGAACGGATACATCTATTATTGTGCTGAACCCGACCGGAAATCAGGATGCTAAAATTGGAATTTTAGTTGATTCGGTTCGGGAAGTAATAGAAACCAGTAACTTTGACCTAAAGGAGACTATTCTCGAAGGGAATAAGGGTTTGTTAGACTCTTTTGAAGGCACATTTATTAGGAATGATCAATTTATTCATGTGATAGATATCAATAATTTAACCGAAATAATTGAACAATAAGTAATATGGCCTCAGAAAAAAATTCATATCTCACTTTTAGAGTTGGCGACGAAACCTTCGGCGTTAATGTGGTGAAGGTTATGGAGATTCGTGAGTATTCAAAACCCAAGGCTCTACCGCAAACATTGTCTTTTATAAAAGGGGTTGTTGCATATCAGGATGAAATAATTCCCTTGGTGGATACAGGGCTGAAATTTGGAATGGCACCTATAAAGCTTGGTGAATCAACGATAGTAGTGGTGCTTCAGCTTATTAACCACATGTTGAGTAAAACATTTCGGTTGGCTATTTTGGTGGATGAGGTGTCTGATGTGTTAGAGTGTGATGATTCTGAAATGAAAATAATTTCAGAAGAGTATAAACCAGGATATATCTACTCCACTTATTCCAACGGAGAGCAGTTTATTTATATATTAGATTTCGATGTGGTTTTTGATGAGAAAGAGGTCATTTCCATATTGGATTCTATAAAGAAGTTAGGCGGCAAAGGCAAATGATGAAAAACGAGACTCATAATCCCGAAATGTTAGATTGCTTTAAAGCGCAATTGTCTGAACAAGACTTTAACGTGTTCAGTAGGTTTATCTATTCTGAGTTTGGTATCAAAATGCCCCCTATTAAGCGTGTGATGCTTCAAGGACGATTGCTTAAACGCATTCGGGAACTGGGTTTTAAAACCTATTCAGAATATAAAGACTATTTTTTTAGTGAAGAAGGGCAGGCAAATGAGCTCCTGCATTTTTTAAGTGTTATAACAACTAATAAAACAGATTTTTTTAGAGAACCAGGACATTTTATCTTTTTAAAAGAAGTAGTTTTGCCAGAATATCATAGCAAGAACTCTACTCAACCATTTAAGGTGTGGAGTGCAGGATGTTCAAGTGGTGAAGAACCTTATACTATTGCTATCGTCCTAAATGAGTTTGAGCGGGTAAATCCGCTTTTTAAATTTGAAATATTAGGAACAGATATCTCTGCGAATGTTTTAGAAAAGGCCAGCAAGGGGGTTTACCCAATGAACAAAACGGAGACAATTTCATTAGAGTTAAAGCGCAGGTATTTTTTAAAAAGCAAAGATATTCAAAATCCAACAGTGCGAGTAAAGCCTATTTTGCAAAATAGATTAAAGTTGGGTTATTTAAATCTTATGGATTCATATTACGATATAAATGAAACCTTTGATCTCATATTTTGCAGAAATGTCTTAATCTATTTTGATAGAGCTACTCAGGAAAAAGTAATAACAAAATTGTGTAATCATCTAAAACCAGGAGGCTATTTTTTTATTGGACATTCGGAATCATTATCAGGCATGAATTTGCCATTAGAGCATATAAAACCAACAATTTTTAGAAAGAAACAGCAGTAAATAATCGACTGTAAAATACAAATATAATTATGGCAAAAATTTCGGACAGACAACTTTTAAAAGAGGTAAGGGAGCGGCTACAGGAAGGTTCAAAATATGAGAAAGAGGTAAAATATCTTACCCAGGAACTACAGAATGTGACAATGCGTCTTAAAGAATCAGAGTCTCTGAAAAGTCACTTCATATCCAATATCTCAAATGAAATAGTAAATCCATTTACCTCTATTTTAGGATTGTCTAAAAGTATCCTTTCAGTTGAGAAAAATGATTGGAAGAAAGTGGTCTCAATGGTCGCTTTAATACACAGTGAAGCGTTTAATCTTGACTTTCAACTAAAAAACATTTTTGTAGCAGCTAAAATTGAAGCAGGTGAGGTGGTTCCCAATATTGCAAAGGTTAATATTAAAAATGTAATTCAAGGTATTGTGGAGTCCTTTAGTTTAGTAGCTCGAAAAATGGGAATTGACATTGAATTTAATTTCAATATCGAATACGGTTTTGGAAAGAACTTCTATTTTAAAACCGATAGTGAAAAGCTCAAAACCATCATGAGTAACTTGCTGAACAATGCCTTGAAATATAGTTACAAAGACAGTAAAGTTATTATAACCGTTACAGCTGATGAAGACGATTTGTCTATTTCAGTAAAGGATTTTGGAACAGGAATCTCCGAAAAAAATCAAAAAATCATCTTCGAGCGTTTTAAACGACTCGATTCAGGAATCAACTCTCTAAACCGAGGACATGGTCTAGGCCTGTCAATTACCAAAACATTATTAGATGTGGTGGGAGGATCAATTGAAATTGAAAGCAAAAAGGGGGAAGGCTCAACTTTTTCCATTTTGATCCCCGAAGCAAAAAATGTGGTAGATGGTTTTAGTGGAGAAGGTAATGACATCTTTTTTGATGACGATGATGAGATTTTTTAAGGGAGACTAGATGAATCAATATTTACAACACTTTTTGTATCCTTCGACACTTTTTGCCAGTAAGGATCCCTACGTGGTTCAAACCATTTTAGGATCATGTGTGGCAATATGTCTTTGGGATCCAGTCGCTAAGATCGGGGGGATCAATCATTACATGTTACCCACATGGAATGGGAATGATTTAGCATCTCCCAAATATGGCAATATTGCCATCGATCGGCTTGTGGAAAGAATGATTCAGCTTGGAAGCAGGATCGAGAACTTAGAAGCAAAAATTTTTGGAGGAGGTGATTTAATATCTACCGATCGAAGCGTTATGCTCATTGGTGAAAGAAACATCAGAGTGGCACGGATAATCCTTGAGGAAAGAAACATCCCAATTATAGCATCCAGTACAGGAGGCCGCAAAGGTAGAAAAATTTTATTTTTCACAGATAATGGCGAAGTGCGCCATAAGTTTCTTGAAAAACAGTATGGTTAGTGCTGTTCATAAGCTCTATTTATAGTAAGTTATGGAGAAGAAGATTAAAGTACTTATAGTTGATGATTCTGCGGTAGTTAGGCAGAGTCTTACTTCAATTTTGGAGTCCGATCCACAAATTGAAGTTATGGGTACAGCTGCCGATCCAATAATTGCTGTGAGAAAGATATTGAAAGAGATCCCCGATGTTATCACATTAGATATTGAAATGCCCAGGATGGATGGATTGACATTTTTACGAAAAATAATGTCACAACTTCCAATTCCGGTAGTAGTTATTTCTTCGCTTACTAGTGAGGGAACAGAGGTTGCAATGAAAGCATTGGAATATGGAGCTTCAGAAATTATAGGAAAACCAGCTATGAATGCAGCTCAATTTTTTAACGACTCAAAAATTCTGATCTGCGATGCTGTGAAAGCTGCTTCTCAAGCCAAATTGTCAAGAATAAAGATTAGTAAACCGCCTGAAGTCATGGTGGTAGAGCCAAAATATTCTGCAGATGTTATT
>Ga0079223_10000527_pt1 | contig 19831 bp, 17 predicted proteins | sample Stecom2011_FD_75072 | JGI IMG/M metagenome (GOLD analysis project Ga0079223, IMG submission 75072) | Agricultural soil microbial communities from Utah to study Nitrogen management - Steer compost 2011 | ecosystem: Environmental > Terrestrial > Soil > Agricultural land | place: USA: Utah...
AAGACCGTATGCTTCAGGCAGGAGGCGGCCACGGCAAATTCCAGGGCGTCTTTCGAAGATTTCCCAGAGAGTAAGGCGTAGATCAGTCCGCCGGCGAAAGAATCTCCTCCCCCGACTCTGTCGACGATGTGGACTTTGTAGACCCGGGAGCGGTAAGCCTCTTGACCATCGTAGAGCAGGGCCGACCAGTTATTGTCAGAGGCGGAGATGCTCTCCCGTAAGGTGATAGCGACTTTCTCCAGGTTGAACCGGTTCATTAATTCCTTGGCCACCTCTTGGTAACCGGCTTCATTAAGTTTACCGGTAGTGACGTCCGTGCCGGTCGCCTTGATCCCGAAGACCTTTTCCGCGTCTTCTTCATTCCCGATGGCGATGTCCACATACTCCATTAAGCTGCTCATCACTTGATTGGCTTTGTCCGGAGTCCAAAGCTTTTTCCTGTAGTTTAGGTCGACGCTGACCTTGACTCCATGGGCCTTAGCGGCTTTAACCGCTTCCAAGGTGACTTGGGCCGCTCCGTCTCCTAAAGCCGGGGTAATTCCGGTGAAATGAAAACACTTGGCTCCGGTGAATATTTTGTCCCAATCGAACTCTCCTGGTTGTACTTGGGAGATAGCGGAATTAGCCCGGTCGTAAACTACTTTGGATGGTCGTTGCGAGGCGCCCATTTCCAAGAAGTAGATTCCTAACCGGTCCCCGCCTCTGGCGATGTAATCCGTATTTATCCCGAATCTGCGTAGATGATTGAGGGCGGCTTGACCGATTTCATGTTTTGGTAACTTTGTGACAAAGTAGGAGTCCAGACCATAATTTGCCAGAGAAGCGGCGACATTGGCTTCACCGCCTCCGTAAACCAGATCGAACTTTTCTGCCTGCACAAATCTTTGATATCCAGGGGGTGAAAGCCGTAACATAATTTCGCCAAAAGTAACAACCTTTTTCCTCATTGTTGATTTTGCTCCTTTCTTTTAGTTTCTAAATTAAAAGGGTTTAAGCGGGATACACTACAAATTAAGCATAAAAAGTGTTTCGTATTACGAAATAGCATTTCTTTATACTGACACTTTTAGTCTAATACTATGTTAAGGGTCTGTCAATATGTGATTTTGGATTTTATTTCTACACGTAATCTTTTTTAGTTTGGTTTAAAATAAAAACTAAAAGGCGTTTTCAGGTGATTTCTATACTTCTTTTTAAGACTAGAAACGTGTGCTTTCAACCGGATGTACATTAAATTTTTAGTTCAGGGAGTTCTAAATTCAAATTAAAAAATTGGAGGAATACTTATATTAAGTAATAGTTTGTGATATAATACATTTTATTAATTATAATTTATAAATATATTCAAAGGAAGTGACTATGGTCGTGTCAAGAGAGTTACATCAGCTGAAGAGAGATATAGAGGAGCTACGAGGAAAAATGTGCCTCTTGTGGGAAGAACGACAGACAACCGATGAGGATCTTTTGCAGGTTGCAAAAGAACTTGACTCACTAATCAACTGTTATCATCGGCGTTTTGCTTGTGATAAGAGGAATCCTTACGATGGAGCGTTTTCGTATTAATAAGTTATTTTTCAAAAATTTATAAATTGTTTTGGCGGAGAGGAAAGTGAACAAGGTACCCGGTAATTCTGGCGGCCTTGTTTTTTCATTTTTAGTTGTTGTTTTTTGGTATATGGTTGAGTTTTTCCGAAGATCTTGGAAGAAACAATTGTTAAAAATATGTTTCAAAAGAATGAGCCCTATAATATACTATTAATAACAAGCTGAAGAAAGTTGAGACCCTGGGATTGTAAAAAAGTAACGAATTTTAACAGTAGACTAAAGACTTGGCAGGTAAAGGAAGACAAAGGTTTAAGCGGGGAGAGTGACCGTCCGCTTGAGAATAATGGATGAACAAGGGATGATAAAATTTGGAACTCAATCAAAGGTGTATAGAAATCCTCCAGTCTTTACGGGAGAGTAATGGTTTTATAAAAATCGCCGACTTGGCGCAGGCGTATGATCTTACAGAACGGGCGATTAGGTACAGTATGGATAAGATTGAGGAGTTCTTGGTAAAAAACGGTTTTGACTATTTGGAGAGGGAGCACAACAAAGGAATTAAATTAAGACGAAGGGAGGACTTGGATGAATTCATCGATTCCTTTATCGGCGGTCATACCCCTTATCAATACTGTTTTTCCATCGAGGAAAGGTTTGTTTATCTTGTAATCAGGCTATTGTTGGCTGATTCTCCTTTAAGCAGTGAAGAACTCAGGCGGAGACTCTATATCTCTAAGAATACCGTCTTAAAGTCCTTGTCCAGTGTGGAAGAATGGCTTCACCAGAGAAACCTGGCGCTGGAGAAAAAGCATAAAGTGGGGATCTGGGTGACAGGGAGAGAGGCGGAGCGGAGACGGGCCGCCACCGACCTGGTTCTGCAAAAGACCACTGTGAAAGATCTCCTTGATTACTTGGATAAGCAGACGGCGCCATCGAAAGTGGTCAATCTCCTTTTTACTCAAGTCTTTAGCGGGATAGACCTTTCAATACTGGATGAATTAGTCTGTCAGGCCGAGACCGAGCTGGAAAGGAAGTTCAGTGATCATGCCTATTGTCAATTACTCACCTATTTGGCGATTGTGTTAAAAAGAGCCGATCATGGGGTGGATGAACTTGATTTGCATGTGGAGAACATGAAGAAAAGTATTGAGTTTTACACAGCAAAACAGCTAGTGGAGAGGTTAGGGCAGGAATTCACGGTCAATATCTCCCAAAGCGAGACAGAACATGTTATGCTCTATTTATTGGGAGCCGAGGTGATTAAGTCCGAACGCTCCAAGCTGATTAGGGAGAAAAGACGTGCGCGTGCAGGCGCTCGCGCGCGCCGGGACAGATTATATCTGGTGGCCGCCGCTATGACTGATGAGATGGAAACCCTCTGTGGTATTGAGTTTGGGAAGGAAAAGCGCCAAATCGTGGATGATTTGCTTATTCATTTACGGTCCGCTGTCTACGGAGTAAAGTATGGCTTGATCCGGGAAAATCCGGTCTATGATGAAATCAGAAGTAAGTATAGTGAAATTTTTGAATGGACGAAACAGGCGGCTCGACATTTAGAGCGGTATATCAAGGAAAAGGTGGATAAACAAGAGATCTCCTATCTGACTATGCATTTTGTCGCCGGCTTGGAGCGGGTGAAAGAGATTAACCATGATCAAACCAGAATTATTGTAGTATGTGGTACAGGAATCGAAACAGCCTCCATGTTGGCGCAGAGATTGATGAATGAATTTAATGTGCAAATCGTGGATACGGTGTCTTGTCGTGGTCTCAGCGCGGTGGGGGGAGATAAGTATGATTTAATTATCAGCACTGTGGATTTACCTGGATATGATCAAGACCGTTACCTTAAAGTCCAGCCTTTCTTGGGTGAAGAAGATTATCAAAAGTTACAGAAGCGCCTTAATCGAAGGTTTCCCATTGCTTACCAGTTTGAGCTTTCTTTGGTGAACAGGTTGATCAGGGTCGTGGAGAAGTATGCGGCGATCACTGATCCTCAACAACTACAATACGAGATGATGTATGAGATTAAACGTCACAATGAGCACCGTATGGAAAGAAGGTTCGTTTATATGCTGAATGATTTATTGACCAGGGAGACGATTAAATTAAACCTTTCCTGCGCGGACTGGAAAGGGGCTGTTTGCGCAGGCGTAGCTTTGCTGGAAGAGAAAAAATATGTGTCAGAAAGTTATAAAGTGGCGATTATCAATAATTTTGCGGAATTTGGACCCTATATGGTGGTGGCGCCGGGAATTGTTCTGGCTCATGCCCGACCGGAATGCGGGGTGAAAAAGCTTGCCATCAGTCTGGTGACGCTGAAGACTCCTGTTAATTTCGGACATGAATTGAATGATCCCGTGAAATTGGTGGTTACTTTGGCGGCTTTAGATAATGAGACACACCTGAAAGCCCTTTCCCAGTTAATGGAGGTGTTTATGAACCAGGAGGACCTGAATACGATCCTAAATGCCACCAATAAAGATGAAGTGCTTGAGATAATCAGAAGATATGCGAAATAATCCAACTTTGGCATATATATTCAATATGCAAGGATGAGGAAAGGCGGTGGTCTGGAATGTGTTAAGGGGTGACGTATTTAAGCCGTTGTAGGTGGGAAATGGAGGTGATACAAAGTGAAGATCCTGGTTTCTTGCGGTAGTGGTCTGGGTAGTAGCTTTATGATTGAGATGAATATTAAAAAGGTCCTAAGCGAACTAGGTGTTCAGGCTGAAGTCGAACACTCGGATTTAGCATCAGCAAAAGCCATGAAGGCAGATATTTATGTGGGAACAAGGGATATTGCAAGCCAACTGGATGCATTAGATGGAGAAGTTGTATCACTCAACAGCATGATTGATCTGGCCGAACTCCAGAAAAAGCTAGGGGAAGTCCTGAAAAAGCTGAACTTGATTCAGTAAAAAAAGGAGGGTTAAGATGTTACAGATTATTCTGGACATATTAAGTGTGCCTGCGGTGTTAGTGGGTGTGGTGGCTCTGGTTGGGCTGGCCGTGCAAAAGAAGAAAGGCTCTGAGGTAATCAAGGGTACGATCAAGACGATCATGGGCTTTTTGGTCTTGGGAGGCGGGGCCGATATCGCCGTTGCCGCCCTCGGTCATTTTGGAGCCATGTTTCAGCAGGGCTTTGGAGTGCAGGGAATCGTGCCTCATAATGAAGCCGTTGTGGCGCTGGCTTTAAAGGAATACGGGCAACAGACAGCCCTCATTATGACCTTTGGTATGGTGGCCAATATCTTGATTGCCAGGTTTACGAAGTTGAAATACATTTTTCTCACCGGACACCATACCCTGTATATGGCCTGTATGATTGCTGCTATTTTTATTGCCGCCGGTATTACCGGTGCGCCGCTTGTGATCGTCGGTTCCATACTGCTTGGCTTAACCATGGCCTTTTTCCCGGCTATCGCCCAACCGACGATGAGAAAGATCACAGGCACGGACGAGGTGGCTTTTGGACACTTTGGAACCATAGGTTACGTAATCTCCGCCGGAGTCGGAAGTTTAATCGGGAAGAATTCCAAATCAACTGAAGAAATGAAATTTCCCCAGGGTTTGTCGTTCCTGCGAGATACCTCGGTTTCTGTGGCCTTGGTCATGGGGATTCTCTATTTTATCGTGGCTTTTGCCTCCGGACCGGCCTTTATTGAAGCAAATTTAAGCGCCGGACAGAACTTCATCGTCTTTGCGTTGCTACAGGCCATTACTTTTGCCGGAGGCGTCTATGTTATACTGGCCGGTGTCCGTTTAATCTTGGCTGAGATCATTCCGGCTTTTAAAGGAATTGCCGAGCGGATTGTTCCTGAAGCCAAACCTGCGTTGGACTGCCCGGTTGTTTTCCCGTACGCTCCCAATGCTGTGCTGATCGGCTTTCTTTCCAGTTTTGTGGGGGGAATTATCGGGATGGCTGTGCTGATCGCCTTGGACGCGCCGGTGATTCTGCCTGGAGTAGTACCTCACTTCCTCTGCGGCGCAACCGCAGGTGTCTTTGGCAACGCCACCGGGGGGAAGAGAGGAGCTTTCTGGGGCGCGTTGATTCATGGGATAGTGATAACCTTCTTACCGGTGCTGCTCATGCCGGTCTTGGGTGATCTGGGATTTGCCAACACCACATTCAGTGACGCCGATTTTGGTGTGGTCGGTATTTTACTCGGTAATGTGCTTAAATTCTTTATTCCATAAGACTTATTAGGATCAGTTCTCCTCCGTCCTTACCCTAGGCAAGGACGGAGGAGCTAAGTGAAGCTGATTTCATTAGGTATTACACTAATATATAAAGTATGTAAATTGAGTAGTGGTAAAATCTTTGTTCGGAACAGGTTCTGGAATCGGACAATCTCGGAGAGTTTTTTGAAAGTATGGTTTAGCGTTAAAAAAGTAGTGGAGGAAGTTATTCATGCGTTGTCCAGATTTCATCGGCAGTGATCGGTGGAAACCGGAGATAAAATTAATCGTCTCGGACATGGACGGTACTTTACTGGATAGTCAGGGCCGAATCAGGGAGGAGTTCTTTGTGCTCTTTGATGAATTGAAGAGCAGAGACATTATGTTTATCGCCTGTAGTGGAAGGTTCTATGCACAAATGGTCAGAAGCTTTCAGCGGGTTAAGGGTGGTTTGATTCTGATTGCTCACAATGGAGCGGTCATTCAACGCAGTAGTTTTGATAAGGCTATGTATGAGCGGAATCTAGATGCCGAACTAGTAAAATTCGCCTTAGCTCAGTTATATGCCTTGGATTTAGACGATGCGGAGATCTACCTAGCCGCGAAAGACATGGCCTATACGTATAACCCGTCCGCGGCATTAAAAGCCGAGTTTAAACAGGCAGATGTGGATTTTTTCGAAACGTCCTCACTTTTTCTGGTTGATGAGGGGATTAAAAAGATCGAACTTTTTCAACAGGGTGGGCTGACCGAGTCCACTATCGCAAAGGTGAAAGCCGCCTTCAGAGGATCTTCTTTAGAGTGTGTGGTTAGCGGCCGAATTTGGCTGGACATCATGAGTGTGAGTATTAATAAAGGTAAAGCTCTGTCCATGATCCAGGAACGATTTAGAGTTGCCCCGGAAAACACAATGGTTTTTGGAGATTACTACAATGATCTTGACCTATTTCAGCAGGCAAAATACAGTTTTGCCATGGCTAACGCTCCGGCGGAGGTACAAAAGGCGGCCAGATTTGTGGCGCCAGACAACGACTCAAACGGTGTACTGAGTGTAATTAAAAATTATTTGGAGGAAAAATCGGAGTTTTTTTATGATGGCGGTAGGCGTGAATTAGCTTATTAATCAAGCTAAGTGGGTAGAGGGGGGAGACCAGTACGGGGATTTGGACTAGGATAAGGAGAAGACGACTTTTACTAGAAAAAACGTAGAAAGTAAAAAAGTAGCGTCCGGAGGACGCAACGGAGGTAGAAGAAATAGTGCTAATTTTGCTGGATTCTGCTGATCTCAATGAACTAAAGACGATTATTCCCCACCATCCGGTGGACGGTGTGACAACCAACCCGACGATTATCGGGCGGTCTTGCACTGACCGGCAAGAGATCCCCGGTTTGCTCCAGAGGATCAGAGGGTTAATCGGAGACGATGGTATGTTGCATATTCAGGTAACAGCAAGGGATTTCGCAGGGATTATCGGTGAGGCGGAGGCGATAAGGGAGCAGTTTGGGAGGGGTGTCTACATAAAGGTTCCTGTTACTTTCGAAGGGATCAAGGCCATAACTGTCCTTAGCAGGCAGGGTATTGCCGTGACTGCCACCGCTGTTTTCACTCCGCAACAGGCCTTGTTGGCCGCGAAAGCAGGAGCGGATTTTGTTGCTCCCTATGTAAATAGACTGGATGATCTGGCGGTGGACGGGAGTCAAGTCGTAAGAGAGATCAAACAGATTTTTACGGATTATTCTTTAAAAACCCGGGTTTTAGCGGCCAGTTTTAAAAACGTTGAACAGATTCATCGGGTATGTCTCTCTGGTGCGGATGCCTTAACGATCAGCCCGGAGTTATATGAAAAAATGCTTGCCCATCCTTTGACCAAACTCAGTGTGGAAGGTTTCGAACGGGATTGGGCGGCGCTCCCGGAAGAAAGCAAGGGAAGGTAAGCTTAAGAGTGTGGAGACTGAAGGTGACGTAGAAATGGAAGAGCGAATAAGAACTGGAGTGGCGGCGGCCACCGGAATAGCCATTGGTAAGGTGTTGATTTGGAAAAATCGGGTATTACCGGTGACCAAACGGACTGTGACGGATTGTGAGGGGGAAAAGGACCGTTATCGGGAGGCGGTGGCTGCCGCCCGGCGGGAGCTGGTGGAACTTCGGTCCAAGGTGGCGGGGAAGTTGGGTGCGGCGGAAGGAGAGATCATCGAAGCCCATCTTCTAATGGCTGAAGACCCGGAGCTGACCGCCGGGGTTTTACAGAAAATTACCGAGGAAAAAGTAAATGCCGAGTATGCCTTGGAGAGCGTAATCCATTCTTATGAAGCCCTCCTGGAAGGGGTAGATGATCCATACTTAAGAGAGAGAGGCGCAGACTTACGGGATGTGAAAACGCGTATCATCAGGCTCCTTCAAGGGGAGAAAGGTCAAAACCAGGTAAAAATCGAAAAAGAGTGTATTGTGGTAGCCGACGATCTGGTCCCTTCGGAAACGGCCCAACTTGATCAAGGAAAGGTATTGGGGTTTGTAACCGCTAAAGGAGGGATGACCTCCCACACGGCGATTCTTGCCCGTTCACTGGGTATACCGGCCGTCGTTGGCCTGGGGGAGGAAATTTCCCAGCTGGCTGAGGGAAAATTATTAATTGTTGACGGCGCACAGGGAGTGGTAATCAGCCAACCCAGCGCCGACTGTCTACGGGTTTATCAGGAAAAACAGGAAAAAGCCCGAGCCGAGCGGGCGCGCAATTACCGCCGTTTGGCGGCTGTGATGGGTGAGGAAGCAATCTCCAAAGATGGAAAGAGGGTAATTATCGCCGCGAATATCGGCGCTCCCGTAGATATTGAGCAGGCCTTGGCGCATGGATGTGACGGAATCGGACTTTTTCGCACGGAGTTTCTTTATATGAGCAAGAATCATCTTCCCACCGAGGAGGAACAGTTCGCCGCCTATCGAGAAGTTCTGGAGAAGATGGGAGAAAAGCCTGTGATCATCAGAACCTTGGATATCGGTGGAGATAAACACCTACCCTATCTGCAGTTGGAAGAGGAGAGCAACCCTGCTCTGGGGTATCGGGCCATCCGGATTTGTCTGGATCAAACAGCAATTTTTCAGACACAGTTACGCGCGATGCTGCGGGCAGCGGTTTATACTCGCGCGCCCGGAGGATTGCAGATCATGTTTCCCATGATTTCCAGTCTGCAAGAATTACGAGCGGCCAGGGAAATTCTAGCGGAGGCTAAAAGCGCATTGGTAAGTTCCGGAATCAAAGTAGGCAAGATACAGGTGGGGATGATGATTGAGATTCCCTCCGCCGCTCTCTTAACCGGCGCTTTCGCCAAAGAAGTGGATTTTTTGAGTATCGGCACCAATGATTTGATCCAGTATACTTTGGCGGTAGACCGGATGAACGGTAAGGTGGCTAAGGTTTATGATGAATATCACCCAGCAGTTTTGCGTTTGGTCAAATATACGATCGATATGGCCCATGCCGAAGGAAAACCGGTGGGAATCTGTGGGGAGACAGCGGGAAATCCCCGCTTGATCCCGGTTCTGTTTGGGATGGGTGTGGATGAATTGAGTATGAATCCCGGCAGACTCTTAGAGACGAGAGATCTGGTACGAAGCATGAATTACAAGGCTGCGAAAGACCTGGCCGAAAAGGTGATTATGATGGCAGAAACGTCCGATCAGGTAAAAGAGTACATCGCTGAGTTCAAATAGTGCCGGATTCGGATCATCGGTAGAGTCTAGTAGTTTGAATGGGGGGCAAAAAATGATAGAAGAAAAAGTGATTATCAAGAATGAAACCGGTCTGCACGCCAGACCCGCGGCAAATCTGGTAAAAAAGGCCTCCACTTACCCATGCGTTTTAAAGATAAAAAAAGGCGATAAAGAGGCAAATCTCCAAAGCATGCTGGGAGTGCTCAGCCTGGGAGTGTCTAAAGGAGATGAAGTGAGCATTATCGCCGACGGACAGGATGAAGAGGAGACCCTTAAACAGCTGGTAGATTTCATCAATCACTTAGAGGGTTAGGTAGGGTTCAGGTTATTCCCCTTTTTAGCCAGGAACTCCCACAAGGATCTGAATAATCCAATCCAGAAAATATTTGTTGGGAGGGGGCATAACTTGAAAAAGACCATCGGAATAATCCGCTGTTTTGGATGGATAACCCTATTTGTACTGGCTCTGGCTTCTTCAATTAATCCAGTAGGCATTTTTGCCGCGGAGGACACAGGTACGGGCATAGCCGTAGTCAGTCCTCAGGCAGACACCGGTATTAACACATCCGGCAATGTATTAGAGAGAACCACAGATGCTGAGGGGTTAATCATTAAGGTGATGACTGTAAACCTGCATAATGGAAGAGATCTGGAGGGTAAGGATAATCTTCAGGATTTTCTGGCCTTGTTAAACCGGGAAAAGCCGGATCTTGTTGCCCTCCAGGAAGTGGAGCGCCGCCATTTGGCTGCTTTGCGCTCAACCGGTTGGAATGTGACACCCGGGTTTAATGCCAATCGTCCCGATTTTCGCTTTGGTAATGTGATTATAACTCCCCATCGCCTTGTCTATCAACGTCACCACTACTTACCCGGGGATCTGGAACAACGTGGCATTAATGAGGTGGCAGTGGAGATCGACGGGCAGTATTTTACAGTCTTCAATACACACCTGGGATTGGGACGCATGGAGAGGGAAAGTCAATTAGGAGAGATTCTACGTATCGCTGCTGAGCGAGACGGGCCTATTCTGCTTACCGGAGATTTCAACACCGGACCACAGGACCGGCTCTTTCAGATGTTGCCTGAGGGGTTTTTTGAAGCGGGAAATGTCTATAATTTACCTAATACCTTTCCTATATCCAACCCGCGCTTTAGAATTGATATGATCTGGGCCTCTAGCGATTGGGTTCTAGAAGATGCTCAGGTCTTGCCCTGGAAGGGTTCGGACCATTTTCCCGTGACCGCTGTCTTAAGGCTAAAAGAGCCTTGGAGGGTCAGACCCGCACCCGCTAAGCTTCACGATTTTGATCTTCAGTATAACCCCTTATTACCGGATATCGGGATTAACAGGGGCGGGGTAGAGTTTTCTCTCGAAGTTCAGAGGAAGAGGGTAGATACCCCCCACGCCCGGTTGACTTTACCGATTTGGTCTAGTCTGACCTTGGGGGGAGTGTTTGCTGACTCACAGCCGGTCCAATTTGTTCTGGCGTATGATTTTATGAAGGTTGATTTCAGGGATTATTTTTCTTTATACGGTCTGCGAGGAAAAGGGGAATTCACTCTGTTTGCCGAGGCGATGACCGGGGAAAAGACGTCTTGGGGACTGATGCAGTATTATCGGTGGAGTAACCGGTTAGGGACGCGTTTGACTACAGGCTTTTCGCCGGATCATTTTTTCTGGTCCATTGAAAACCTTTATTTACCTACAGAACGGTTTAGTTGGAAACTGAACTTGAACCGCAGGGGTGATTTTTCCACCGGAATCGCTTATCAGCTAAGTAAACAGGTTAAAATCGACTGTGACTATTTTCCAAAGGATGGTAAAGTCCTTTTGGGTTTGGGTTTTTATAATTAGTATTTGTCTTCGAGAACCGGCGCGGAGTTGCGCAGCGTTATAAAAAACCTCCCAGATCAAGCAAGGGAGGTTTTACCTTTTCAGGCAGGCGGGGCCTTTTATAAAACATTAATATTCCAGTTGGTTCCGTTATTGGTATCCCAGTTGTCAGCCGGATCCTTAAAACAGAAGTTTATCTCACGTTCTCCTTGGAAATTCACATCCACTCCAAAACTTCCATCCGGTAATCTCTCCATCTTTACGGTCTTGGCCGGAGGTTTCCAACCGTCGAATCCGTAATGTAGAAAGACTTCGTCCGCTCCGGATTCTTTTAGCAGCCCCTGATATTTTACGTGGAATGACTCGACTGCCTGGTCCAGCTCAGATGAGACAGACACCCGATAATCAGCGAGGGTCCCGAATTCATATTTGTTTTTGTTGTTGAACCGGAACGCTTTATGGAACCTTTCGACAAAACCCATTTATACACCTCCTTTTCTTTTATGTATTCTTCCACCCGCAGACCAAAATGAGTAGGTGAAAGATTACCGTTTCCGACAAAAGATACCTACAGCTCGTTAACTTGTTGCTCGTTGTTTGTGTTGTAGGTTAGGCGTTGAGAGAAGAGACGCGTTGCTCGCGTTGAATGAGCTTGAAATGGGATGTAAATAAAGACAGTATAGAGAAAGAAGAGCCGAAGCCAGACGTAGACTTCGACTCTTCAATCCACGAGAGGTGAGGGTTAAAATAAATTTACACCTATTCATGACCCTGACCTCTGATGGAACATTTATAGATTAACCTGAATTAACGGTTATACACGTGGAAAAAAAAGGTAAATTCCCAGGACGATCTTTCCGCCGGATATGTCTGTTATGAAAGGTCGGTAGGATTTTCTTTTTTTGTCTGGAAGTAGTATTAGGTTGAACAAATCCATTCTCTTAAGATTAGTTTCAGTAGACAATGGCAAAGGGGGAAAAATCGTGGAAAATTTTGTTTTTCAGAATCCAACAAAGATCATTTTTGGAGAAGGCACTCACCTGAAAGTCGGTGAAGAGGTAAAAAGATACGGGGATCGGATTTTGTTGCACTATGGAGGAGGCAGTATTAAGCAGAGCGGTTTGTATGACCAGGTGGTCAAGGCGTTACATACTGCCGGAGTGGACCTGATTGAACTGGGTGGAGTGAAACCCAACCCCCGTTTGAGCTTGATTAACGAAGGGATTGAACTCTGCCGGAAACACAATATCCGGTTTATTCTTGCGGTTGGCGGTGGGAGTGTGATTGACTCGGCTAAAGGGATTGCCGTGGGCGTACCGTATACCGGTGATGTCTGGGATTTTTACCTGCAAAAGGAGGAGATCAAGAAGGCTCTGCCCATTGGGGCGGTATTGACCATCCCTGCGGCGGGTAGCGAGACTAGCCCGGCCAGTGTGGTCACGATGGAAGAGGGAGGCTGGAAGCGGGATATCGGTACTGATTTGGTCAGACCACAGTTTGCCATCTTGAATCCGGAATTGACTTACACTCTTCCTCCCGCTCAGACAGGGTATGGGGTGGCCGACATCATGGCTCATACCATGGAGAGATATTTCACGCGGACCAAAAATGTGGATTTGACCGATCGTTTATGTGAGTCTGTCTTGCGGACATTGATTAAAAATGCTCCCCTCGTTTTGCAGGAGCCCACGAACTATGCGGCCCGGGCCGAAATTATGTGGGCAGGGACCGTTGCCCATAATGACTTGCTTGGCACAGGCAGGATTGGGGATTGGGGTTCCCACATGATCGAACACGAGATCAGTGGGATCTATGATGTTCCCCACGGCGCCGGCTTGGCTGTGGTGATTCCGGCTTGGATGAAATATGTCTACCATGAGGATGTGAGTGTCTTCGCTCAATTTGCGGTGCGCGTCTGGGACGTGGAACCGGATTTTGAAAGTCCGGAAAAAACAGCCCTGGCCGGAATTGAGCGCCTCAAGGTATTCTTCTGTTCTCTGGGATTGCCTGTAACCTTACGTGAACTGCAAGTAGGAGAGGACCGACTGGAGGAGATGGCGGAAAAATGTACGCAGCGCGGACCGGTCGGTAATTTTAAGCGGTTGAATAAACAAGATGTGCTGGAAATTTATAAGTTGGCCAGGTAGATAGGACGATATTACTCGGCCCCGCCTCAAGCATGATTGAGTTGATTAGTTGCTTTTCACCACTCCCTTTTTTCAGGGAGTTTTTTTTGATGTTTTGTCGGTATCCCTTTTTTTTCTAATAGGATCATCTAATACCATTCTTTGGTTTTAAATCCTAAAAATTCTAGTAAAGTAAATAATAAAACTCAAGAGATACCGTTCGTTCCGGGATAAAAATGTACAGCGACCAAAGAATATAGAGTAGACAGCAGTACTGAGCGCGAAAATAGGTATGTATGAGAAAAATGGAAGGGAAGTGAGTAATTAATTGACTAGCCTACCCAGCGCGAACTCAAGCGAGATTCAGGAATGTATTGATAGCTGTACTCAAGCTGCACAGATCCTGCGTGCGGAAGCCAATACGTTGCTTTGCGCCATGGAGAGGCAGACTGCGACTTTAGGCGCGGCGCATATTGAGATGTGCATCAATTCTTTGGTTAACGCCAAAACTTGGGCAGGAGGGTGAAGAGTGTCAACAAAGGAGATTATGGAGGCTGTTCAAAACTGTAAATACAATGCGGAAAAATTACGGGCAATGGCACGCGCAGAACCTAATAAAAATCTGGAAAAGCTTTTACTGGAGGCTGCTCATCATCTGGATGTAGGGACCGCGGAGTTGGAGTATATAACTACTGATTCCACGGTTTCAATATGATGGGGGAAAAAAAGCGTAGTAGAGAGGAAAACTTAAAAAGAGCGAATTGAGTAGTGAGTAGTGAGTGTGCAAGACCGGAACAAGGTGAAGGGGGGGTAATTACCGGTTTTACAGTAATTTCAGGAACAAAAGTGAAAGAAGGGTTTAAGAAGAATCATGGATGCGGATCGTCATAAAAAACAAAAATTAAAGGGAAACCAGAAAAACGCTGAGCAGGAAGGCTTTACCGAGGATCTTAACTTGAGTTCCGACTATAATCCCTTTATTAATCAGAATAAGGTCAGCGCGGAGTATAATGAATTATTTAGTTCGACAGCGGATAATCCCCATGATTTCTCTATTCAATATGAACAGAATAAAGGAGTAGGGGACGGTGGTGAGCATATTTATGTTGCCGATGATGCGGGTGAGGAGACAACTGATGAAGCTACCGAAGAGGTTGTGAAGTCCGGGAACTATCTAAAGCAACAGTTCAATAAGGCGAACCTGAAGCGGGTTGATCGACGGATCAGGTAGGTAATAGGGACGTGTGTCGATAAGTTGGCGAAGATCGGGAGAGTTTCCATTTATTTGATTTGTGCTGTTACCCCTTGGTAACCCAAGGGGTATTTGTCTCTGAGTTTAAGTAAAAATAATAATAAAATTTAAACCACATTGAAAAGGAGATTAAGTTTAGAGTATCTAAATATAAGATTGTAAACAAAACCGGGTTTTATTACTCGGTTAGTTTTATTAACCCCGAAAAACAAGTCCACAAGGGGAATATGGGCTGTATTAAAGAGTAAGGACTCAATTGTCGTCGGGCCGAATCATCCCTGTTACTGGAGGTGAACTATTGGACAGACACGAATTGGCGCGGATCTTTAATGAAATCGGAGTTTTGTTGGAATTAAAAGGAGAAAACCCCTTCAAAGCCAGGGCTTACTATAACGCCGCCCGTACTATGGAGAAGATGGAGGAGGACTTGGAGGTTCTCATCCAGGAGAAGCGGTTAAGGGAGGTGTCCGGTTTTGGGGAGGCCATTGTGGAAAAAATCTTAGAGTGGAAGCAGACCGGGACGATCGGCTATTATGACAGGCTCAGACAAGACACTCCAGGGGGTTTACTGGAATTACTACGCCTTCCCGGTCTGGGGCCGAAGAAAATCGCTGTGCTCTATTCCAAGCTGGGCATCTCCGATCTTGAGGTGCTGGAGGCGGCCTGTGCCAAGAATAGATTATTGGCCTTGCCGGGTTTTGGCCAAAAAACACAGGAGAGAATCTGCGCTGGAATTCAATTCCTCCGGGAACAACGAGGTTGTTTTCTATGGGCGGAAGGGATGCGGTGGGCTGTAAAAATTCGGGAACTCTTAGCGGCGCGAGAGGGTACGGATGGAAAGCCTTTCGCTGTGGAGATTGCCGGTAGTCTTCGCCGATCTCAACCGGTCTGCAAAGACATTGATCTGGTGGCGGCTTCTAGTCTTTCCCATGAGGTGATGGCTTATTTCATCGGTCCGGCCTTCAACCGGGATCTGGGGTCAGCTGTGGAGGAAATTACAGAAAACGGGGAAACCAAAAGTTCGCTACGGCTTGTGAACGGAATGAACGTTGATTTACGGGTGGTTAAACCCGAAGAGTATCCCTATGCCCTGCTGCATTTTACCGGTGGTAAAGAGCATAATTCCGCCCTGCGTCACTTGGTTAAGGATCTGGGCTATAAGGTCAATGAATATGGTCTTTTCCAAGGTCAAGAGCTGGTTTCTTGTCGAGGCGAAACAGAGATCTACCAAAGGTTGGGTCTGACATATATTCCTCCGGAGCTTCGGGAGGATCTGGGGGAGATCGAGGCGGCCGCCGCCGGTAAGTTACCCCGGTTGGTTGAGACCGGAGACATTCAAGGAATCTTTCATGTGCATACCACCTATAGCGATGGGGTGAATTCTTTAAGAGAGATGGTGGAGACAGCAATTGAACGGGGGTATAAATATTTAGGAGTTGCTGATCACAGTCAAACAGCGGTTTATGCCCACGGGATGAATCATGATGCTGTAAAAAAACAGTGTGCAGAGATTGACCGGTTAAACCGGGAATATAAGGATTTCACCATTTTTAAGGGGATTGAGGCCGATATTTTGCCTTCCGGGGATCTGGATTATGATTTTGAGACGCTGGCGAAATTTGATTTTGTGATCGGTTCGGTGCATTCTCATTTTTGGATGGAAAGGGCACAGATGACAAAGCGGATCCTTAGGGCCATGGAGAATCCCTACTTAACCATGGTAGGTCATCCAACCGGACGGATCTTGTTGGGACGGCCCGCTTATGAGGTTGACCTGGAGGCTGTGATCGCTAAAGCAGCACAGAAGGGGATTATTATTGAATTGAACGCCAATCCCCACCGGCTCGACTTGGACTGGCGTTGGTGCCTACGCGCTAAAAAGCAGGGGGTACTGATCTCTATAAATCCCGACGCACATAGCGTTTTGGAGTTGGATTTAACCAGAAGCGGAATTGTCTTCGCCCGAAAGGGTTGGCTGGAGAAGGCCGATATCTTTAATACCAGGTCAGTACAGGAGATTACGGATTTCTTTGGGAAACCATAAAAATTACAAAAGCACAGTCCCTTTTCAGGAAAAAAGCATATTCTGTAGTAAGTAACTAGTAAAACCAAAAAGGGGTTGAACAGATATGCCAGGAATGATGGATATTTTTAAGAGTTCGGATGGTTGGTCTTTTATTTTATTTTTGATCCTGATTCTTCTAATCTTCGGCGCCTTGGGCGGATATTAAGTTTCGGCGAAGCATAAATTCTTTGACTGTTTGATTTGAGACATCTAAATTGCGTGTTTGTGTGGCAGGGATAGTAGGGAAAAAACGACCGATATTTCAGATTGGATAGTTCAAAAAAATTAACCAAGAAATTATTTCTTGGTTAATTTTTTTTTTAGGAAGGAAGACAGAGGTCACCAGAACATGTCTTCCTTCTTTGCCATGTAGTTGAGAGTACATGACAATACCTTAAGTTAAGAATTTATCTTAAGGTACGCTTATAGAATGTCGTAAGCGCCATGCTTTTATTCGAAAAAACCGTTGGAAATAGTTTTATATGCAAGAAATAATTGTAAACTTTATTAATCCCTAACTCCCTGTTCATTGCGGAAAAATACAGGAAATTGCTTTTCTTTAACGAATCAAGAATGAAACTACAGTACAGTACTTCCTTTACTTTTTTTTAGGAAGTGGGGAAAATAGGGCTTTGGCCGTGGCATAGACCGTACCTGAATCATTGGTCAGTTTAGCGGTGGCTGTGTAGAGGCGCGTTTTTTCTTCGCCTATCTGTGCGGTGGCGATTAAATGCAAACCAAGTGGAACGGTTTTTTTGAAACGCACTTCGATTTTGGCGGTGACGGCGGGGATTTGCCGGGCAATGAAGGCCTGGGCCATGACTTCATCCAACAGGGTACTGATGATCCCTCCATGCAGAACTCCCTGGTATCCCTGGTGGTTTCGCTCAGGGGTAAAATGGGTGGTGATCGAATGGTCGGGATTTTCGGTGAATGTCAGGTGCAGTCCTTGCTGATTGTGTTCGCCGCAGGCGAAGCAGTAGCCGTCATCGCGAAGCAACATAGTAAACCTCCTGTTTAACCCGAGTGTTTCCGGGGACGAGTCCTGTATATATTCTATAGACTTAGCAGGTTTGTGGTTATATTATAAAACAAGTTTCGAAAAAAAGCTAACCAAAGGACCTTAGGTTTAAGAGAAAATAATTTATATGGAGGTTGGCATGGGACACTCACTACCTCGTGTCTACAATACGAAAATCATTCGCGCCGTTAAGGAGTTTGATTTGATTGCTCCGGGTGACCGAATTTTGATCGGGTTTTCCGGGGGTAAGGACAGCGCGTTGCTCTTGTTTGCCCTAGCGATCTTGAGAGATCACGGGATCATCGACGCCGAGCTGGAGGTTTTAACTATTGATCTGGGATTCGCCAGAAAACTGGATCCAGAGCCATTGGCCGGATTTTGCCAAAAAATGGGGGTCAAGTTTAATTACTTTAAAAACAATATTGCCTCGGTGGTTAGAGAAAATACCAATCCTTGCGCCCGGTGCGCTTTATTTCGCAGAGGGGCTATGAATAAATTCGCTAAAGAAAACGGGTTTCAAAAGGTGGCTTTGGCCCATCATCACGATGACGCGGTGGAGACTTTCTTAATGAGTATCATTTACTCCGGACAGATTAAGACCTTTCTGCCCAAGACCTATCTGGATCAAACCGGGTTGACAGTGATCAGACCGTTGGTTTATGTCAGAGAGAAAGAGGCCAAAAAGGCCCAGGTTTTTATGGATTATACTCCGGTTCCCAAGGTCTGCCCCTATGACGGTAATTCCTATCGGCAAAAAACTAAAGAACTCCTGCGGGAGCTGGTTAAGGATAAAAAATGGGTCTATACGAATTTAGCTGCGGCTATGCGCGGGGGACGCCCGATGGAACTGTGGCCGGCGGAACGTGAAACAGGCATTAAGGTGGAGTAGAGGCATTGACGAAATGAAATTATTATATTAAGCTTATGTTTAGATACAAAATAATACATACATAGGAGGGGCATAATGGCTGACTGTGAAATGATGAACAACTGTCCTTTTTTTAATGACCGGATGAAGAACATGCCGGCCTTATCCAACATTTATAAGAAAAACTATTGTCTTGGCGATTTTGAGAAGTGCGCAAGGTTTTTAGTCCGGCAGAAGCTGGGTAAGGAGAAGGTGCCGGGAGATTTGTTTCCCAATCAAAGCCAGCGTGCGCTTGAACTGATTGGGGAGCAAGACTAAGATTTTTTTCGAAAATATCTTTCAAGAACAGTGATAATAGTTTGTTTATAGTTCCCCTTGTGATCGGTTCTGGTCTGTGTTATAATAATTGACAATATAAAATACACGCGTATAGTTTTAAAAGACGATGAAGAGGAAAAGTAGCCTGGAGAAAGGGTAAAGCGAGCCTCTGGCGGTGGGAGAGAGGCCCCAGAAACTGGTGTGAAGTTCGCCTTGGAGTTGCCGGCTGAAGCTCTGAGTGGGTTGTAGGCGGCGCCGGATTAGTCCCTCCGTTATCAAGGGGCCTCCATCGGGGTGGAATGTGTCAATGGCCAGTGTTAGATATAATGGTTCCGGCTAAACTGCCCCCGTGGGTGTGAGTGGCCGACAGGCAAGTTGAGTGGTACCGCGGAAGTAACCTTTCGTCTCATGAAGAGACGAAGGGTTTTTTTATTTTGGATCCTTTGGCAGTACAGAAGAATGGTGGTGTAGAGTATTATGAAGGTATGACGGTAGGACGGGCCGCGCCCGAAAAAGCGAATCAAAAGAAAAAGGGGGAACTAAGGATGTTATATAATCTTGAATATGAAAGCATGTCGCGTCCACGTTTGGGAGAATTGCAATTAAAGAGGTTACAGGCCACGATTGAACGGATCTATGACAGGGTTCCGTATTATCGGAATAAAATGGATGAGGCCGGAATTAAGCCGGTTGACATTCGAAGCTTGGATGATCTGAAGTATCTGCCGTATACCTCAAAACAGGATCTACGGGATAATTATCCTTTTGGGCTTTTCGCCGTACCCATGGAGGAGGTTGTGCGCATTCACGCTTCCTCGGGAACTACAGGGCAGATGACTGTGGTCGGCTATACGGAGAATGATATTAAGCTCTGGGCGCAGGTGATGGCGAGGACCATGGCGGCGGCCGGG
>Ga0079223_10000529_pt1 | contig 19812 bp, 19 predicted proteins | sample Stecom2011_FD_75072 | JGI IMG/M metagenome (GOLD analysis project Ga0079223, IMG submission 75072) | Agricultural soil microbial communities from Utah to study Nitrogen management - Steer compost 2011 | ecosystem: Environmental > Terrestrial > Soil > Agricultural land | place: USA: Utah...
CAACATACACAGGGTGGTCAGCGCACCTATGCCGTGGCTGTGATAGCGAAACACCAGAAGGTCAGCCAACGAGTGTACTTGATGGCGCCGGGCCAGTTCGGTTATCGGTGCCAGTGCCACCGGTGCAAAAAGAAACAACGCCCCGGTTCCCAAATAATAAGCGAGCGCCCCGTAGCCAAACTGGAAAGCCAGATCCACCACGCCATAAAATGCCCAAGCGCTGGCAAAGATACCCAGCGAGAGTACGTAGGTAATCGGGTGGTCAGTAATACGGCGGGGAATCCAGCCGCGGTCGGTAATGGCGGCAATGCCAAAAATAATCAGCAAATAAGCCAAGCCGATGGCGGCCACAAAAGTCAGGGAAAATGTCATGGCAGTTGTTTACGCGCTTGGATAGCGTAAGCAATACCGATCACCAACACCCACATAATATAAGGACGATACCAAGCGCCCTCGGGATTGATAATCCAAGTGAAGATGGTGGGAGAGAAAATATAGGCAATCAGCAACAATAAAATAATCAATCGTTGGTTGTTCATTGCGCATTCTCCGTTGTTTGAAGCTGAGCTTACACCTGCCCATCCTTCAAGCGCTGCCGTTGCCAGTGGTGGATCGCCCAGTCCAGGATCTCATCAATAGCCGCTGTGCGCAGCGCTTGAGGGGGATTTTGCCTTAAAAACACCAGTGCCTGCCAGAGATTTTCTCCGGCCCGATTTAAATCCAGTGCCGGGGCATGATTTTGCTTGCTAAGTTTGCGGCCCTCGCTATCGGTCACCACCGGCACATGAGCATAGGCGGGTACGGGCGCTCCCAGCAACTCAAATAAGCGTATCTGCCGCGCCGTAACGGACAACAAATCGCAGCCGCGCACCACATGGGTAATGCCTGCGGCAATATCATCCACCACCACGGCCAACTGATAAGCAAACAGGCCATCTTTGCGTTTTACCACCGCATCACCCACTTCCAGCGCCAGGTCCTGGCGCTGCAGCCCCTGCAATTCATCGGTAAACACCAGCTCGTTAGGGAGTTGGGCATAATCGCTCGGCAAATCGTAGAGCTTCAATCGCCAGGCGGCTGGACCTGCAACAGAGCGCTGACGACAGCGACCATTGTAAATTCCGCCGCTGAGCGCTAACTGGTGCCGCGTGCAGTTGCATGAGTAGAGCAAATGCTGCCGTCGCAATTGTGCCAGAGCTTCCAGATAGGCCTCGCTACGCTGACTCTGCCACAACACCTCTTCATCCCACAGTAAACCGTGCGCCCGCAACGCCTCGAGAATTCGCTCTGCCGCGCCGGATTCCTCGCGCGGCGGATCGATATCTTCCATGCGCACCAACCAGCGCCCACCACAGGCACGAGCATCCAGATAACTGGCCAAGGCAGTGACCAGCGAACCGGCGTGTAAGGGTCCTGAGGGAGAGGGTGCAAAGCGCCCCACGTAAGGGGCTTGGGAGGAAGGAGGCACGATTATAAAGACAATCTAAAGCCGGGCTAGCGCCCGGCTTATGGCTGGAAGAAAACCCCGGGGGTTTATCCCCCCACCTGCTTTTCTTTGATCTCGTCCAGAGTTTTACAGTCGACACACAAAGTGGCTGTCGGGCGCGCTTCCAGGCGGCGAATACCAATTTCTACACCGCAGGCATCGCAATAACCATAATCGCGATTTTCGATCAGCTCCAGAGTGCTGTCGATTTTCTTGATCAGTTTGCGTTCGCGGTCACGAGTACGCAGCTCAAGGCTAAACTCTTCCTCTTGGCTGGCCCGATCTGCCGGATCGGGGAAGTTGGCCGCTTCATCTTTCAGATGACTCATAGTGCGGTCCACTTCCTCCATCAGCTCCTGGCGCCAAGCTGTCAGTAAATCCTGGAAGTGCTGCAGCTGTTTTTCATTCATATACTCCTCGCCCTTCTTTTCTTTATAAGGGGCAAAGGTCCGCAACGTATAACTTTCCGCTTTGGGTGATGAATTGGGCATGGCTATAGCCTCTTCTCCTCTTTGAGCACGCCCACGGACAATCCAGTTCCGGGGCCGGGATGGTATCGCCAGTGGTCATTGCAGTCTCGCGCAGGACACAGATGGCAACACCCGTTCAATATACACTCACACTGTTTCCACAGCGCCGAGGCGCCTTTGGAAGGACAGGGAAGCTACCAGATATCATATAGCGGTTCCAGCACTTTTTGGCTTTTTAATCTCCCCTGATATCAAAAGCAAGAGAGTCATCCCTTATACTGTCGCCTGTTTGCACACAAGGGGGAATCCAATGATGCAAAACTGGCAAGAGGGCCGCCTTATCCGGCGCTATAAGCGCTTCCTGGCTGATATTACCACAACCACAGGAGAGGTCTTGACCATTCACTGCCCCAACACGGGGTCCATGCGTAACTGCCTCCAGCCCGACGCTCCCTGCTGGTATTCCACCTCCGCCAGTAAAACCCGTAAATACCCTCATACCTGGGAGATAGCCACCACCCCGAGCGGCCATTTAGCGGGGATTAACACGCACCGCGCCAACGCCTTGGTAAGGGAGGCGCTGGAGCAAAACGGCATTGCTGAGTTAACGGGCTATGAACACTATCGGGCGGAAGTGAAATACGGGCAGGAAAGTTCGCGTATTGATTTTCTCCTCAGTGGCGAGGCGGGGGAATGCTATGTGGAAGTCAAAAGCGTCACTCTGATGGAAGCTCCCGGCCAGGGTATGTTTCCCGATGCCGTCAGCACACGCGGCAGCCGCCATTTGCGTGAGCTGATGAGCATTGCCGCCAGCGGCAAGCGCGCCCTCCTGCTGTTTTGCGTGCAGCATACGGGGGTTGAGTGGGTGGAAGCAGCTGCCCATCTGGATCCGCTCTATGCCCAGACACTGCATGAAGCGGCAGCGGCGGGCGTGGAAGTCATCGCTTACCGCACCCACATTGAACCTTCCCTCAGTCTGATTCGCCTGACAGACGCTCTGCCGGTCAAGCTATAGAGCCGACTCAGGGAGAGCTTGCCGCCAATGCGCGGGCCATGGCTTTTTGCAGCGCATCAGTGACTGACGGGTCACGGCTATAGCGCAAACCCTGCCGGGCGAAAGCTTCCGCCTGACCGGGCTGCTCCAGATGCAAATAACTGCGGGCCAGGATCAGATAGAGCGAGGATTCGCGTCTATCGATCCGCAGAGCACGCTCGGCGGCAGCAATCGCCTGTTCGCTTTCTCCGCGCTCATAGTGCCCCTCAGCTTGTCGCAACAGCGCCGCTACAGCTCCCGCATGACTCGGGGGCACAGCAGTTGTCGGCGCAGTTACCGCAGGTGAGCCGGGCTCCTCTGCGGTGCGATCATCCACCGGTGCTGGCTGGTGAGGACCTGTGGTACAAGCCGTTACCAGTAGCGCCAGAGCCGCCCAATATATTTTTTGCCTATCTGCTTGCATCTACTTTCTCTCTCTTTATTAATGCCAGAACCGATGCCACCAACTGCGCTCACGCCTCTGTTGTTGCAAGTGGCAGTGGCTGCTCTGCGTCGGTCCGTAACCTTCAGGTAAAGGCAGCCAAATAGCGTTTTCACAACCCTCAGCACTCAACTGTCCCGAGGTCCGGTCGACCCAATCAAAACTGACGTCCACTGGCGGCTCCAGATTGACACCCAGCGTGGGCAAGGACTGCATAAAATCGGCCCACACCTGCAAGGCTCCACCGCTGCCCGTCAGTGGCGTCGAGCTGTTGTCATCTCGCCCCAGCCAGACCACCGCCAGATGCTGACCGCTAAAACCGGCAAACCAGCTATCGCGTTGATCATCGGTAGTGCCGGTTTTTCCCGCCAGTGGCAGACTGGCGGGAAATTGATTATAAACCCGCTGGCCAGTGCCCTCGCGCAGCACGGTTTGCAGGGCGTATTGCAGGGCAAAACTGCTGCCGCTACTAAAACGCTGCTGCAAGGTCAGGGCGTAGCGATTCAGGGGCTCGCCCTCTGCTGTCAATACTTCACGAATTGCCCGCAGCGGGGTATAGCTGCCCTCGGTCGCCAGCGTATGATAAGTCGTCGCCACCTGATAGGGAGACATGGCAATCGCTCCCAACGTAATGGCGGGAACCTGAGGGATGGCGCCGTCAAAACCTGCCCGCTCGATGGTCTGCGCCACCTGCGCCAAGCCCACTTGCATGCCCAGCCTTACGGTTGCTTGATTATAGGAATGGGCCAGCGCCTCAATCAGCGGCACCTCCCCGTGGCTACGGCGGTTGGCATTGCGCGGCTGCCACAATTGACCATCATCACTGCTAACGGTGACTGGCTCATCACTGATCAAGGTGCCGAGATGATAGCTCTGCGGCTGTTCCAGTGCCGTCAGATAGACAAAAGGCTTAATCAAAGAACCCACCGGGCGATGTGCATCAAGTGCCCGATTAAAACCGGCAAAGCGCGGTTTCCGCCCGCCCACTAAAGCCAAGACCTCGCCTGCACCCACTGAGGTCACCACCAGCGCTCCTTCCAGTTTCTCCGTTTTGTGCTGCTGCTCCAGAGCAGCGATGCGCTGGCTGAGTACCGTTTCCGCCTGGCGCTGGACCATGGGCGAGAGAGTAGTAAAGATACGCAGGCCTTCGGTTTGCAGATCCTCCGGGCGATAATCGCGGGCCAACTGGCGTTTGACCAGATCAATAAAGGCCGGATAGGTAGTCTGGGCTCGCTGCTGCGAAGACACTACCCCCAAAGGCGCGGCAAGGGCACGCTGATATTCTTCGCGGCTGATCAGCCCCATGTCGTGCATAACCCCCAACACCAGATCCCGGCGTTTTTTGGCTCGCTGCGGATGACGCCAGGGATTATAAAAAGATGCGCCTTTGACCAATCCCACTAACAGGGCAATCCTCTCTGTATTCAACTCCGCCAAAGGACGCTGAAAGTAATACTCTGAGGCCAGCGCAAAACCGTGAATAGCCCGGCCTGCGGCCTGCCCCAGAAATACCTCGTTGACGTAGGTTTCCAGAATTTCACTTTTCGAATAATGCCACTCCAGCAGCACAGACATCACCGCCTCTTGCGCCTTGCGCTGCAAACTGCGCTCATGGGATAGATAGAAATTCTTCACTAATTGCTGAGTCAGAGTACTGCCGCCCTGCACTACTTCGCCGGAACGCAAATTTACCCAGGCGGCGCGAGCAATGCCGGTAAGGGAGACTCCTCTGTGATCGAGAAAATGACGATCCTCCACGGCAATTAATATTTCCCCCAGCAGAGGCGGCAAATCGCGCAATTGCACCAGCAGACGATCTTCCGCTTGAGTGGGGTAAATGCCACCTATCTGCTCGGGTTCCAGGCGCACCAGCGGCAACAGCTCATTGCCAGCGCTGGTCAGCGCCGTTACCCGCTCAGAGCCCAACGAGAGGCGAAACTGCTGCGCCGGTTCCTGCCCGTCCCAAAACTCAAACCCGCGCGTATAAATCTGGTAGCCTACCTCAGCGCCCTGATTGTGCCGACTCCACTGCCCCGGCGAAGCCACATGGGGCACCTGGCGATAACCGAGCGCGTCCAACTCGCGCTCCAACAGCGCCGGAGTCAAGGTCAGCGATTCATACAACTCCAGCGGCTGGGCGTAAACACGGGCCGGCAGCGTCCATTTTTTGCCGTCAAATTTTTCTCTGACCCGCATATCCAAATAGAACACCCACAGAGCCGCCACTACCAATAAAGCGCCCAGCAGATAGACCAGCCACAGACGCAATAGCGCCCAGCCGTGGCGGCGATAACGCACGGGCGTGGATTTTTTACGCGAACCGCGGGAAGATTTAACAGAACGCTTACGCGGACTTTTGCTCATGAAGGTGTCTACTCTGGCCACAGCGACGCAGCAATCCTGCGTACTTTGATTGAGGCGCGGTTATTTTGCATAATGTGCGCCCGATTACAACGCCCGTTTGCATCTGTGTGATGCAATTAGCGCCAAACCCAAGGACATTGCATGAATAAGCACTACCACATTTACGGTATTGGAGCTGCGCTGGTTGATACTGAAATTACGGTCAACGATAAAGACCTGGAGGCCATGCAAGTGGACAAGGGAGTGATGACCCTCGTGGACGAGACGCGGCAAGAGGAACTGTTGACTTACCTTGCGGGCCATCTGATCGCTTCCCACCGCGCCAGCGGCGGCTCGGGTGCCAACACTATTATTGCCGCCAGTTATTTTGGCTGTAAAAATTTCTACTCCTGCAAAGTGGCGGACGATGAAAACGGCCATTTTTATCTAGGCGATATCAAAGCTGCCGGGGCGGACTTCCCCAAGAATGCCGGCACCGCAGCGGGCATTACCGGCAAATGCCTGGTGATGATTACTCCCGATGCCGAGCGCACCATGAATACTTTTCTCGGCATCAGCGCCAGCCTGTCAACTGCGGAGCTGGACCCGACCGCCATCGCCGCCGCCGACTATGCGTATATTGAAGGCTATCTGGTCAGTTCGGACACCGGCCGGGCAGCGGCCATTGAGCTGGCGCGGCTGGCTCGCGAGACAGACACGCGCATCGCCCTAAGTTTATCTGACCCGACCATGGTGCAGTTTTTCCGTGACGGCTTAAATCAAATGATTGGCGAAGGCGTGGACCTGCTTTTTTGCAACCGCGATGAAGCTATGGAGTTTACCGGCGCCGAGAGTTTGTCTGAAGCCATTAGAGATCTGCGCAAAATAGCCCAGGTCGCAGTAATCACTCTCGGAGCCGAAGGCGCGCTAGTGGCCGAGGGTAAGCAAGTCCATACCCTCGCCCCCTGCCCCACTCACGCCATTGACACCAACGGCGCTGGCGATATGTTTGCCGGGGCTTTTCTCTATGCGCTGACCCAGGGCCACGATTTGCCCACCGCCGGCAGCTTCGCCTGTTATGCGGCCTCCAAAGTAGTCTCCCAATACGGACCGCGTCTGCTTGCTAAACAACACCGGCAACTGGTGCAGGAATTTTTCCACAGCGCCTGAAATCAATAACAAGCCGTCGATCAGGGCGCTAGCGATTCAAACTCCTGCAAGCGCTCCTGTAATCCCGGATGGGTAGAGAAATAATCCGACCAACCGGCGGAGTCTTTGTCGCTGTCAGCCAGGTGCTGCTCACACAGACCCGCCGCTGCTTCGGTCGTTAACTCTTCTGCTTCATCTTTCTCTGCCAGCCATACCCGGCACTCGGCACTGTCGCTCATGCGCTGTAGAATATCCACAAATACGTGCCGCTCCAGACCGTAGCTATCCAGATAAGCCGCAGCAAAACGGTCGGCCTCACGCTCATGTTCGCGGGAATAAGCCAGGGCCGTGGCCACCATCGGTAAACCCGTTAGCAAATCCGCTACCGCCGAGGCATCTCCCACCAACATCATATAGCCTACCTCCAGCATCGAGCTTTGAATCATGGTGCGCAAACTGTGGCGGTGGTAGACATGCCCCACCTCGTGCGCCAACACCGAGATCAACTCCGCCGGCGTTGTCGCCAGCGCCACCAGCTCGTCTGTCATAACCAGGGTACCATCGGGCAGAGCGAACGCATTGGCTCCCAGGTGCTCACCGCCACGGCGAAATAACACCCGCAAAGGTAAATCAGGATAGCGCTGCAACACTGGCGCAAACTCGGCCTGCCAACGTGCCTGCTCTTCGGCAGACAGCTCACTGGGGGAAAAATAAAGCTTATCCGCCAGCGCCAGCGCCTCGCGTGAAAGGGTATTGAGTGTCTGTGCCGGCAGGGCATGCGCCATGCGTTGTGCCGCGGCGGGCACACCGTAAAACACCATGCTGCAGATAAAAACGGCCACCAGCACCGCCGTCAACATCACAAAGGGTAAGTGACTCTCCAACCAGTGAATCCAGCCTTGATACCAACGGGGCTGCCACTGCTGTAACAATTCATCTACCGCCTGGTGATTATCCGTCTCCAGCGCTCCCCCGTCGGGGAAATAGACAAACCTTGGTGTCTGCCCCAGACGCGAGCTGGCTTTGATGTCATTGGCCCAAGCCTGTGCCAACTCAGCCCCGCTGGCCACCGCATACACGCGCAGCACACCGGCCGCATCCACCTGCACTTTGGCGGGCTGACGCTGGGCTTGGCCGGGGCTAAACCAGTCTGCCGTAAACGGCTCCATTTCTATTAAAATCCTATTTCAATATCAAACAGATCACCTACACCTTCGCCCACTGAACTCACTGCTTTGCGTTCATCGGTGGCAAAGGCATCGAGATCGCCCTGAGCCCAGACACGTGTATGTTCAGCTTTATAGTGAGCGGTCCGTACCCGCGCCCAGGGAATAAAAAATCCCAGCGTGACAATAATTCCCAGCGTGTTGCTGCCCAGCAGCCACAAATAAGAAGAGACTTTCCAGTCGGCGGCAAAGCGATGTTCTTTGATATACAAATTGTTGTAATTGAGGTTGGCCATAGAGGCCGTAAAGTAAGCGAAGGCCCAGAGATACACTAGAATAATCAACGGCAGAGCCAGGAAGCTGACAAGAGCAGCAAATATCGCCCAGAGTATCAAGCCGCCAAACCACCCAGCCACCATGAGCAAAAAGATCACATAGTAACCTCCCACGGTAGCGCGAAAATCAAAACGGGTAGTCCCGTAGGCGTGATTGCCATAAATAAACTGGCGCTGTTTGTAATAGGCAAAAGGTATCAACAAACCGAGCGTCAGCAAGCCCAAAAACGGCCACAGCAAATACACCAATGCCGCTTCTCCCAAGCGTCCGTGAAATACAAAAGGGACATTGCGATGCTGACTGTAGCGGGCATTAAAGCGCAGGGATTTACAAACCACCCAAGGTATAAAGATGATTAGCAGCCCGCTTACCAGCAGACCCGCTATCACGCTCAGCTCTCCAGCAAAGGTGTACAACAGCAAAAAGGCAAAAGCAATCACTCGCCCTATCAGAATTTTTACCGGATCGGCGCTGTAACTAAAACTGGCGCCATCGAGCGTGGTGTTGCCATAAAAATAACGCTTATTACGCACCTTGGCCCAAGCGGAATAAATGCCCAAGGTCAAAATAGTCAGCAAAATATTGACTATCCAGATTTTAAAATACTCAAAGCCTTGGCCGCGAAATACAAAGGGGACTTCACGGGCATCAGTCGCCGTGGATGTCGCCGGTGCAGCGCTTGGCGTCTGCGTGTGAAAAGTTTCCTCTGGGCTGTCAGCGTTCACCGAGGTGGGCGGAACAACAGCGGCCTCCTCAATCACTGGCGCAAGCTCTGCTGCTACCCCGATAGCCCCCAGGCGCTGCAAATATTTTTCGCCCAGCGCCGCATCCACTTTACTCTTTATGACCGTGCGGCCCTGATTGAGAATACCCTGTGCTTGTTCTTCGGTAATAGAAAACAGCTCGGCCAATGCTGTGCATACCTTGGCGGGCTCAAAGCCTGGCAGGCTGCCCAAACAAACCACATCAAATAAATCCATGGAGATGGTGTCGCTCATAATCTCGCCTTTTTATTATATTCCTGTGTACCACTCGGCGCCTCGCTGCTGCGAGCGGGCGCCGAATTTATCGGTAATACCTGAGAAAATAATCACACAGGGGGATAGCTTTTACCAGTCACTGAGCTTGATAGCCAAACCTCGTTGACAGAAGTTTTTTCTCACTTGGTGGCTTTCAGCATTTCCGTCAGCCCTGCCACCGCGCCGCCAATATTGGCCAACTCGGCAGGCACAATCATCGTGTTGTTAGTCTGCGCCAACTTGCCAAACTCACGCACATACTGCTCCGCGACACGCAAGCTCATAGCACCTTCGCCACCCGGTTCATTGATAGCGATAGCCACTTGACGCAAACCTTCGGCGGTGGCCGTAGCAATCAGCTCAATCTCCCGAGCCCGGCCCTCGGCTTCATTAATCTGTTTGGTTTTTTCCGCTTCCGACAGATTGATCACTTCCTGTTTTTGCCCCTCTGAAACATTAATCATCGCCTGACGCTCACCTTCTGATTTGGCAATTGCCGCACGACGTTCACGCTCGGCCCGCATTTGTTGTTCCAGGGCGTCCTTGATACTCAAAGGTAATTCAATATCGGAAACTTCATAACGCAAAACCTTGATACCCCAAGGAGCGGCAGCTTCATCCAGCACTCTCACGACTTCTTCATTGATTTTTGAGCGCTCCTCAAACGTCTTATCCAAGTCGATCTGACCAATGACGGAACGCATGGTGGTCTGCGCCAATTGCGAAGCGGCATAGCGATAATTATTGATGCCGTAACTGGCCTTGTATGAGTCTACCGCTTGGATGTACAACACGCCGTTGATGCCCACCTGGATATTATCCTTGGTGACACAGGCTTGACGATCCACATCGATCACCTCTTCCTTGAGTATATGCACATAGGCCACTTTATCGATAAAGGGCACCAGAATATGCAGGCCCGAATCCAGTGTGCGCGAGTATTTTCCCAGCCGCCCCACCACGTAATTACTTCTTTGTGGGACTATGCGAATAGTCTGGAAAAAAGCCACTGCGATCAGCAGAGCAAGGCCAATAGTGACCAGTGTATAAAAGTCGATATTCATAGCGCTAAAGATCCCTCATTATTGTTTATAGGTGTATATAATTACGCTTCCCGAGCTGGGAAGCCCGATTGTTTTTCTCGTGACACCACCAGACGAATGCCCTCATTGGCGATAACCCAAGCCACTTCACCGGTCTTCAAGGTTTCGTCTGAACGCGCGTTCCAGGCGACCCCGTTGAGAGTGACTCGCCCGGCACCTTGATGAAAATCGGCCAGAACGATGACCCGTTCGCCAATATCCCGCTGAAACTGGCTCTGTCCTTCAGCGCGGTTGGCCGTATAACCCACCAACCAGCGCTTGCAATGTTTACGTGCCACTACCAGAGACACCAGACTGACAATGCCAAACACCAAAAATTGCTCGGCCTGGCTATCGATTAACCCCGCCTGTATGCTAAAGGCCGTTGCCAGTGCACCCGTTCCCAGAAAAACAGCCACAATACTGGTGGCCAATAACTCTGAAAGTATCAGTAAGATTCCTACTACCAACCATATAATTGCTGCTGTCACGGTTATTCTCCTGTACCAGACTTGCCAAGAATAGCACGCCCATTTTGGGTCTCGATATATTTTGCACGAGCGATGGTTTAACTCGGCTATTTATCTTTATCGTTGTTTTGCTTGTCGGCGGCACAAACTGAACACTGCGGATTGGGCGCTAGCCGCAAGTGTTGCCATTCAGCCACCTGACCATCAAATACCAACAGCCGCCCCACCAGCGTCGTGCCAAAGCCCACCAGAAGCTTTAACGCTTCCAGTGCCTGCATGGCGCCAATAATACCCACTAGCGGTCCCAGCACTCCGTTTTCAGCGCAGCTTGCTGGCATCTCTTCTTGCTGCGCGTAAAGACAGGCATAACAGGGACTACCGGCTTGGCGAGGATCAAAGACCGTCACCTGCCCCTGCAGCGCAATAGCCGCGCCAGAGACTAACGGCAATGATTGCTTCAGTGACAACTGATTAAGGGTGAGACGGGTCTGCAAACTGTCGCTGCAATCCATTAGCAGATCGGCGCCCTGGGCCAACTGCTCGGCATTATCTGGCTGAATATGCTGGTGATAGGTGAGCACCTCTAGGTGCGGATTGATCGCCTGCAAGCGGGTGGACGCCGAAGTTACTTTAGGCGTTTCCAGAGCAGCATGGGTATGGATAATCTGACGCTGCAAATTGCTCAACTCTACCTTGTCGTCATCCACCAATACCAATGTGCCCACCCCCGCGGCGGCCAGATACATGGCCACCGGTGCGCCCAACCCTCCCAGGCCGACGATCACCACCCGCGCCTGCGCCAGCCGCTCTTGTCCGGCAAGATCAATTTGCGGCAAAAGTATCTGCCGCGCATAGCGCAATAACTGTTCATCGTTCACGGCCGCCACTCCCCCGCACTGATACGCGGATGACCGGCCAGATCCAGCACTTTACGCACCGCTGCAAACCCGGCTTGTTGCAATAGACCTGTCACCGCCGAGGCCTGTTGCCAACCATGTTCCAGCAACAGGTGACCGGCGGGTGTCAGATAATCAGGGGCAGCTTGCACAATATGGCGTAAATCGGCCAGGCCCGCCTCTTCGGCCACCAGCGCTGATCGGGGCTCAAAGCGCAGATCGCCGCGCTGCAAGTGCCCATCATCGGCGGCAATATAAGGCGGGTTGCCGACAATAACATCAAAACGCTGCCCCTTAAGGGCACTAAACCAGTGGCTTTGCTTCACCTCAACGGACAGCCCCAGCGCGCTGGCATTGGCACTGGCCAGAGCCACCGCGGCGAGCTCGCGGTCCACGGCAGTCACTTGCCAGCTCGGCCTCTCACTGGCCAGCGCCAGAGCGATGGCGCCCGTGCCGGTTCCCAGATCCAGCACCCGCACTTGCTCGGCAGACACTGGCAGGGCCAACACCTGCTCCACCAGCAGCTCGGTTTCGGGTCGGGGAATTAAAGTGGCAGGTGAGACTTCAAGCGGCAGCGACCAAAACTCCTGCCGGCCGATTAAATAGGCCACCGGTTCACCGCCAGCGCGGGCCGCCAAGAGTTCGGTTAAGGCTTGCTGTTCAGCAGGCGTCAGTTGATATTCAGGCCAGGTATAAAGCCAGACACGTTGTCGCCCGAGGGCGTGAGCCAGCAGAATTTCCACATCCAGCCGGGCGCTGTCACTGTCGGGCAACAATTGACTCGCTTGCCGGAGCCAGTCGGCAACAGTGGGCATCTTAATCGGCCAGGGCTGCCAATTGGTCGGCCTGATATTCATGACTTAAAGCAGTGAGCACTTCTTCCATGTTGCCCTCTATAATTTCGGCCAGTTTATACAAGGTGAGATTGATACGGTGATCGGTGACTCTCCCCTGGGGAAAGTTATAGGTGCGAATACGTTCGGAACGATCGCCACTGCCGACCAGATCGCGGCGCTGATCCGCCACCGACTGGGCCGCCGAGGCTTCGTGGGCACTTTTTAAACGCGCGGTCAACAGTGACATGGCCCGAGCACGGTTTTTATGTTGTGAGCGCTCATCCTGACATTCCACCACTATGCCGGTGGGCAAATGAGTAATACGAATGGCAGAATCGGTGGTGTTCACATGCTGGCCACCGGCACCGGAGGAGCGGAAAGTATCCACACGAATATCCGCCTTATTAATCGCCACCTCTTCCATTTCATCGGGCTCAGCCATCACCGCTACCGTACAGGCAGAAGTGTGAATGCGTCCTTGAGATTCGGTTTCCGGCACCCGCTGTACCCGATGCGCACCCGACTCAAACTTGAGTGTAGCGTAGACATTAGTCCCGCTGACCCGGCTGATAATTTCCTTGTAACCGCCGTGCTCGCCAGGGTTTTCACTGAGTATCTCGACCTTCCAGCCCCGCTGTTCGCCATAGCGGCAATACATGCGAAATAAATCACCGGCAAACAGGGCCGCCTCGTCGCCGCCGGTGCCCGCACGCACTTCCAAAAAGACGTTCTTGTTATCGTCCGGGTCGCGCGGCAAGAGCAACAACTGCAGCTGGTGAGCCAAAGTCTCACGACTCTCCTCAGCGCTGGTAATTTCCTCTTGCGCCAGCTCGCGCATCTCCGCATCCGACTCCTCTAACAAGCTCCGTGCGGCTTCAATGGTATCCAGCGCCTGACGGTATTCACGATACACCTGCACCACTTCTTCAAGCTCGGCATACTCACGCGACAGGGCACGAAACCGGTCCTGCTCGGCGATCACTTGCGCGTCGGACAAGAGCGCACTGACTTCTTCGTAGCGTTCGCTCAAGCGTTGAAGTTTTTCAGCAATGGAGGCTTTCATCGGGGCTCGCTTTTATCAATATCGTCTTCGGTCAAGGCAAATAGATGGTGTGCTAAACGCACTATATCGCCGCGTCCACTGGCACTGGCATCGCGCAAGGCCGTGGTCGGTGCGTGCAAAAGCTTGTTGGTCAAACTGCGGGCCAACTGGGCCAGAACCTCGGCCGGCGCCTCGCCCTTATCCAGCATGCGCAGAGCGCGCTCCAGTTCTTGGGCTCGCAGTATATCCGCTTTTTGGCGGTAGGCTTTGATGGTGTCGGCCGCATCGCTAATACGCAATTGTCGCCGAAAATCTTCGACACCCACTTCAATAATATCCAGCGCACGAGTGGCTGCCGCTTCGCGACTTTTACGGTTTTTATCAATCACCGCCTGCAAGTCATCGACCGTATATAAATAAACATCGGCCAGCTCGCCCACCTCGGGTTCAATATCCCGAGGCACGGCAATATCCAGCATAAACATTGGTTTGTGACGACGCTTTTTCAGCGCCGATTCCACCGCCCCCTTACCCAGTAAAGGCAACTGGCTGGCCGTCGAGGAAATCACAATATCGGCACGATGCAAGCACTGGGGAATATCGGCCAACAACACCGCTTCGGCATCAAACCGGCTCGCCAACTGCAGCGCGCGATCCAAGGTGCGGTTGGCGACGATCATGCGGTGAATGCCCTGCTCAGACAGATGCCGCGCCACCAGCTCAATGGTTTCACCTGCACCAATTAACAGTGCCGTGTCGCGCTTGAGGTCAGAGAAAATCTGTTGTGCCAAACTCACAGCGGTATAGGCAACCGACACTGGATTCTCTCCAATACCAGTTTGCGAGCGCACCTGTTTGGCGACGGTAAACACATGCTGAAAAGCGCTGTGCAACTTTACTCCCACCGTGCCCGCTTGGCTGGCCATTTGATAGGCGGACTTCATTTGTCCCAAAATCTGTGGCTCACCCAGAATCAGCGAGTCCAACCCGCCTGCCACTTTCATCATATGGCGCACGGCATCATCTTCTCGCAGGGCGTAATAACAGTTCTCCAGATCCTCGCTGCTAATGCGCGTGGACCTCACCAGCCAGTCGAGTAGCTGCGGCAAGTCAGTCTTGCTGTCTACGTAGACTTCTGTACGGTTGCAGGTGGAGAGAATCGCCAACTCCTGGGCACCCAAACTCTCCCGAGCCTGCACCAAAGTGTCGGTGAGTATCTCGGGCGCAAAGGCAACTCGCTCACGAATCGCGAGAGGAGCGGTGGTATGATTAATGCCAAAGGCCAGTAAAGTCATGAAAATAGGGATTTACACGTCGGGGTCGCCATTGTCCAGTTCGTCAGGGTCACTGACAAGGGGCATTTTACACGCATCTGGTGTCTATGCCCCATAATCCATGCCCAGATGATGACTTCTGGTAAGATAATCGTATTGCAATTCATTAGGTAGTCCGCATGACCTTAAGTCGTTTCTACATTCTGCTAGGCGTTGCCGCGTTGGTAAGCGGCTGTGCTCAGCAGCCCCAGCCTGCTGTTGAACCGGAGCCTCCCCAAGCGTCTCCGGTCAGTGACCTCAAGCCCGAACCGCCCAGCCGGCCATTCGATGCCGATACACTCTACTCTCTTTTGGTGGCGGAGTTGGCGGGCAGCCGCGGCAAGCTGGATATCGCGCTGGCCAATTACACCCAGCAGGCCCGCAAAACACGCGATCCGCAAGTAGCGGAGCGCGCTTATACCATCGCCCGTTACACGCGCAATCAGAACGCAGCGCTGGAGGCTTCGCTATTGTGGGCCGCCGGCGACCGGGATGACCAGGACGCCCAAGCAGCAGCCATTCTCGGCCTTATTGAAGCTGATCGTCTGATCGAAGCGCTGGAAGCCACCCGCCACGCCCACACCCGTGACAATGGCGCGCTGCTACAAAGCATTGCCGCCAGTGCGCGTGAGGTGACGCCGATACAGCGCCAGGCCTTGCTGGCCACCTATCGGGAAATGCTGACCGAGCACCCCGAGAATATTTCCCTGCAAATAGGTACAGCCTTGCTGTTACAGCAACAGGGCCAGATTCCAGAAGCGCACCGCCTGGCCGAGCAGGCCGTGCAACAAGACGCCACTCATACCCCTGCCCTTATCCTTTTAAGCGGTCTTTTGCATCAGCAACAGGAAAACCAAAAAGCGATTGCCCTGGTGGAACACCACTTGGCAGCCCGCCCCGATGATACACGTCTGCGGCTGCAACTGGCGCGACTGCTGACTTTTAGTGATCTGGCGCGAGCGCAAAAAGAATTCCAGCAGCTGGCCGATTCTCAGCCCCACAACGGCGACATCTTGCTGGCACTGGCGCTAGTCGCTACCGAGCTCGGCGATCAGCAGAGCGCTGAGTACAACTATCGCGCTTTGCTGGCACTGGGCTCACACACCAACGCCGCTCATCAGGCGCTCGGCCAACAGGCCTTGCTGCAGCAGGATACAGATAAGGCGCTAGAGCATTTGCTGCAGGTGACACCGGGCACAGAATTCTTCAACACCACGACACAAGTGCTCGGTATTTATCTGCAACAGGGGGACTATGCCCAGGCCCGCGCCCATGTGGACAAGCTGGCCAAGCAGTTTCCCGAACAGCGCGAGCCACTGTTTTTACTCCATAGCCAAAGCTTGATTGAGGCAGGTGAATACCAGAGCGCGAAAGATACTCTGGATGAAGGATTACAGGAATTTCGTAACAGCAACAGCTTGCTCTATGCCCGCGCTTTGCTGCAAGAACGTCAGGGCAAGGTCGCCGAGGCGGAAACAGATTTACGCCAACTGCTGACTTACGACCCGAATAACCCCACAGCGCTGAACGCACTGGGTTACATTCTTGCCGACAATACCGAGCGCTACCAGGAGGCCCACGAATACATTGCCCGGGCGCTGGAGCAACAGCCTGACGACCCCGCTACTCTCGACAGTATGGGCTGGGTTCTCTACAAACTCGGACAGCCAGAGAAAGCTATAGAATACCTACGCCGCGCCATGGACCTTTACCCTGACGATGAAATTGCCGCGCATCTGGGCGAAGCCCTCTGGCAGAGCAACCAACGAGATGCCGCACGAGAAGCCTGGCGTCAGGGCCTGGAAATCAATCCGCACAGTACTTTTATTAGCGAGACGCTGGAACGCCTGAATGTCGATGACTTCTAATCTGGCCCGACGGCTGCAAACAAGTCTGGTCATACTGGTGGCCGCACTTGGCCTCGCCAGTTGCGCCCGCCTGCCCCAGGCACCACTCGAGCCGGTGCAGTGGCAAACCCATCGCGCTCAAGTGGAAGCCTTACAACACTGGACTGTGCAGGGCAAAGTGGGGCTGCGCTCACCCGAGCATCAAGGCTCGGCTCGCTTGCGCTGGCAGCAAACTCCTGAAAGCTATCAGATACGCCTCTCCGGCCCTCTCGGAGCCGGTGCAGTACTGCTGAGCGGCAGCGACGACCATGCCCAACTGGAGCAGGCCGGCGAGGCTCCCTTGTACGCATCCAGCGCCGAGGAACTGCTCTACCAGAGCACCGGCTGGCACCTGCCGTTGGCACCGTTGAGCTTTTGGATACGCGGCCTGCCCGCCCGCGATTTGCCCGTCGACCAACTGCATTTTAATGAACATCACTTACTGGCCGAACTGCATCAGGGAGACTGGCAGCTTTACTACAGCCACTACGGCTTGCAAGGAGAGGTCTTTTTGCCCGGCCGCATCGTCGCCAGGCACTCACAGACCCAAGTGACGCTGGTGGTACATACTTGGCAACTGCCCCATGGCTGACACACTTAAGCTCTTATCGCCCGCCAAGCTCAATCTTTTTTTACATATTCTGGGGCGCCGCCCGGATGGCTATCACGAGTTGCAAACCATTTTTCAATTATTAGATTACGGCGATCAGATAACTTTTACCCCTCGTCAGGACGAGCAGCTCCACCTGCAGGGTTCGCCGCCCAGCGTAGCGCTAGAGGACAACTTGATTATACGTGCAGCCCGATTGCTGCAAGCGCACTCGCAGACACAAGGCATGCAAACCCGAGGCGCGGACATCATTTTACACAAGCGCCTGCCCCTGGGCGGTGGGCTCGGCGGCGGCAGCAGCAACGCTGCCACCACCTTAGTCGCGCTGAACCATCTGTGGAACCTGAGACTGGAACGCGAGGCGCTGCTGCAACTCGGCCGCCAACTGGGCGCTGATGTACCCGCGTTTATCTTTGGCCAGACCAGTTGGGCCGAGGGAACCGGCGAGCGCCTCAGCCCTTTAAGTATCCCTCCTCAATGGTATTTAGTCCTCACCCCTAACTGCCACATAAACACCGCCAAGATTTTTTCTCACAAAGATTTGACAAGAGACACAGCCGCCATTAAAGTAGCGCCCTTCTCGCAGGGAGGTGGTCAAAATGACTGCCAAGCGCTGGTGAGGCGGCTTTATCCAGAAGTTGATAAAGCGCTGATTTGGCTCGAAAAAAAAACTCCCACCGCGAGAATGACCGGCACCGGTGCCTGTGTGTTTGCCCGCTTCGACAGTCAGACCGAAGCCGAGCAACAACTGGCTCAATTACCGGCCGAGTTAACCGGATTTGTAGCCCGGTCACTGGATAAGTCACCGTGCTTTGATTTGGTGCCGGCAAACATTACTACTGGGGCGTAGCCAAGCGGTAAGGCAGCGGGTTTTGATCCCGTCATGCGAAGGTTCGAATCCTTCCGCCCCAGCCATTTTTATGGCCTGTGCCTGTAAGAGATTGCTAGCGACGCGGTACCGGATAGGCGGCGCTACTCTTGCGCCTCCACCAGAGCTCTGAGTCATGCCTGACCGTTCTTTTGCTCTGATCCCAACGCCGGCTATGCCAGCGTTCGCCGCAGCATACTGGTATTGCCCCCACAGGGCCTAGGTGACAAACAACTCAAGAAGAAAGGTAACTGACGTGACTGACTTAATGGTCTTTACCGGCAATGCCAATCCGATGCTGGCACAAAAAATCGTCGACCAGCTAGGCATTAGCCTCGGCGAGGCATCTGTCACCCAATTCAGCGACGGCGAGGTCGATGTCGAGCTGCTGGTCAATGTGCGCGGCCGCGACGTGTTTGTGGTGCAGCCCACCTGCGCGCCCACCAACGACAACTTAATCGAACTGATCGTGATGGTAGACGCCTTGCGTCGCGCTTCGGCGGGTCGCATCACGGCGGTCGTGCCCTACTTCGGTTACGCGCGCCAAGACCGCCGGGTACGCTCTGCACGCGTACCCATTACGGCCAAGGTTGTAGCCGACATGATGGTAGGTGCCGGTGTTGACCGAGTGTTAACTGTCGACCTGCACGCCGAGCAGATTCAAGGCTTTTTTGATGTGCCGGTGGATAACGTCTACGGCTCTCCAGTGCTGCTGGAAGATATTGAGACACAGGGTTTTTCCGACCTGGTAGTCGTATCGCCGGATATCGGCGGTGTGGTACGCGCTCGTGCAGTGGCCAAGCAACTGGACGTCGACCTGGCCATTATCGACAAGCGCCGCCCGAGCACCAATGTAGCGGAAATCATGAATATTATTGGCGACATTAACAATCGTACTTGCCTGCTGGTCGACGACATGGTCGATACTGCGGGCACTTTGTGTAATGCCGCCAAAGCCTTGAAAGACCAAGGCGCCAAGCGCGTTGTGGCCTATGCCACTCACCCGGTTTTGTCCGGCGGCGCTATTGAGAATTTGAAAAACTCGCAACTGGATGAGCTGGTAGTAACCGACTCCATCCCCTTAAGAGACGAGGCTATTGCCTGCGGTCGCGTGCGGTTGCTGACGCTGTCAAAAATGCTAGGCGAAGCGGTGCGCCGTCTCAGCAATGAAGAATCTCTGAGTGCCATGTTCCGTTAGGAACAGCTCGGGAAACCGCTGTTGCAAAACAGCGTTACTTAACCCCGTCATCAGTTCTGGTCGCGGACGATGGCGGTTTAATTGAGGATAGATCTCATGAGCGAAGATTTTGTACTGCATGCTACTAGCCGTAGCGACTTGGGGAAAGGTGCGAGCCGCCGCCTGCG
>Ga0079223_10000530_pt1 | contig 19802 bp, 9 predicted proteins | sample Stecom2011_FD_75072 | JGI IMG/M metagenome (GOLD analysis project Ga0079223, IMG submission 75072) | Agricultural soil microbial communities from Utah to study Nitrogen management - Steer compost 2011 | ecosystem: Environmental > Terrestrial > Soil > Agricultural land | place: USA: Utah...
TCTCTTTGAATCCGACCCTCTTCAACGGCCTGATCAATGGACTCAGGAGCAGCGGTCCCGTCATTTCTCATATACTCAGTAACTCCCTGAGCACCCAGAGAAAAAGGAAGAATGATTAGTGCTGTTAAAAGTAATTTCACAACGACCTCCTCTTCATTCACTTAACTATAACTTATCTGGAAGAAGCGAGTCCTGAGTGGGGGAGCAAATTAATGGAAGCTTAAATTTGAGTATTAAAGATTAAGAGAATAACTTAAAAGAAAAGAGTAAGGAGAAACTCCTTACTCTTTTTATAGCGTATTTTAACGAACAACTGAACGAAGTGATGAGTTCAATTCTTTTTTACGAATTCTAATGCTCTTAGGTGTTACTTCTACCCATTCATCCTCATCAATCCAGTCCAAGGCCCAGTCAAGTGTTCTTGGCGGGATTGGTGGAAGAACAATGTTCTCATCTTTTCCTGCTGTACGAACTGATGTGAGATGCTTTTCACGACAAACGTTAACGTTGAGATCATTTGGACGAGTATGTTCACCAACAACTTGCCCTTCATAAGTCTGCTCTCCAGGAAGGACAAACTGTCTTCCTGATGAAAGAAGATTGAAAAGAGCATAAGGAGTAATTTTACCTGCTCTATCAGAAACAAGCGCACCATTAGTTCTAGCAAGCATCTTACCTACATGAGGCTCGTACCCAACAAAGTAAGAAGACATCAGACCTTGTCCACGAGTATCAGTTAAGAACTGAGAGCGGTAACCAATTAAACCACGTGAAGGGACATGGAATTCCATACGAGTACGACCTTCCCCATATGGTTGCATAGCCTCTAAACGACCCTTACGGCTTGCCATTTTTTCAGTGATAGTACCTGTTGAATCATCAGGAACGTCGAGAACCAATCTTTCAAACGGCTCCATTAACTGACCATCGATTTCTTTTGTAATAACTTGTGGACGTGCGATCATTAACTCAAAACCAGCACGACGAATTTCTTCGAACACTACTGCAACTTGAAGCTCTCCACGGGCCTTTAGAATAAAGACTTTAGGATCATCTGTTGGTTCATACTTTAAAGAAACGTTCTTTCTACAAGCATCGATTAAAAACTCTTCAAGTCGACGAGAAGTCAGATACTCTCCTTCTCGACCTGACATTGGAGAAGTGGAAACAGATACCTGTACTGACACTGTTGGTGGTTCTACTTCAATTCGTGGAAGAATCTCTGGCTTAGTTACATCGGCAAGAGTATCTCCGATATCTCCATCTTCAAATCCAGAAATAATCACAATCTCTCCTGCTTCCGCAGAATCAACCGTGGCCATTCCCAGTCCTTCATAAATTTGAAGAGACGTTACCTTGAAAGCTTTGGTCTTGCCTTCCTTCCCCATCCAAAGAATTTGCTTACCATTATGGATAACACCACGCTGGATACGTCCTACCATGAGAGAACCGAGGTAGTTTGAGTAAGAAAGATTGGTCACAAGCATTTGAGCAGGACCTGTTTTATCAAAATCAGGAGCAACGAAGTAATCACTCACTAAGAAATCAAGAAGTGGTTCAAGGTTTCCATCTCTTTTAGTTTTATCTTGGGAACCATAACTTCCACGGCCAGAACCATAGAAAAATGGAATATCAAGATCAATATCTTTTCCTGACTGAGAAGCAAGCTCGAGAAGGAGATCTTCTACTTCACTCTGAACTTCATCAATACGCTCATCTGGACGATCCACTTTATTAATAAATACCGCAACACGAATTCCTCTTTCCATCGCTTTAGAAAGAACGAAACGTGTTTGTGGAAGAGGTCCCTCTGAAGAATCCACTAGGAGAATTACACCATCCACCATCATAAGAGAGCGTTCAACTTCTCCACCGAAGTCGGAGTGTCCCGGGGTATCGAGAAGATTGATTTTTGTTCCTTTCCATCGAATAGCACAGTTTTTAGCTTTAATAGTAATACCGCGCTCGCGTTCGAGTTCTCCAGAATCCATTACTCTGTCAGCCACTTGTTCGTGCTCAGAAAATAATCCCGATTGCTTTAATAATGCGTCCACCATAGTGGTTTTACCGTGGTCAACGTGGGCCACAACGGCAATGTTCTTTAAACTCATAATTTTCCCTTATAATTAAGTTGAGGGGCCTTATCCCCTAATTCTTTATTCTCTATTTGTTCTAAAATGCTGATAGCTATTTTAACCCCATCAACGGCTGCACTTGTAATTCCACCGGCGTATCCTGCCCCTTCTCCACAAGGATATAGTCCCTTATGACTTAATGATTCGAATGTCGACTTATCTCTGAGAATAGTGATCGGTGCAGAAGTTCTTGTCTCTGGAGCAATCAAAATTCCATCATCACTGATAAAACCTGGCATGACTTTATCAAACTCATGTAGGCCATTTCTCAGATGATCTAAAATAAATTGAGGAAAGATTTCTCTGAAGTCTGCTTTGAAAACGCCTGAAGGAGAAGAAGTTTTCGGCAACTCACGATTATCAAGTTTACCTTTTAGAAATTCTGAAATTCTCATCGCCGGAAGCTCTCTTCCTGAAGCCAGCTTCCTGGAGAGGTTATACGCTTTTTCTTCAATATCATGTTGGAACTTAAGTCCTGCCATTAATTCATCTGCTTTGAAATCTTCTCCTGCTTTCACCGAAACGACCAGAGCAGAGTTGGACCATTTGGAATTACGGTGATAATTACTCATCCCATTGACGACAATTCCAATTTTCTCTGTTCCAGAAGAAAGAACATATCCTCCCGGACACATACAGAAACTATAAACGCCATGATCAGTAGATTTATCATGCCATGATAAACGATATCTAGCAGCACCAAGCTCTGTATTCATACAGAACTCTCCATGCTGAAGTCGATCTATGTAAGATCTTGGATGTTCAACCCGAACTCCGACTGCAAAATCCTTGGGTTTCATGGCCACCTGATTTTTTTCCAAATGAAAGTAAATATCTTTAGCCGAATGCCCAGTGGCGAGGATGACATGATCAGAGTAGAGCTTTTCTCCATTATTCAGAAGAACACCGACAACTCTGTTACCTTCATAAAGAAGTTCTTCGACACGAGTATTATAACGAATTTCAGTTCCTCTCTCAGAAAGCCACTTGGCAATCTGAGTAATGATTCCCCGAATTTTGTTAGAACCTAAGTGAGGATTGGAAACGTAAGCTGTTTCTTCCGGCGCCCCGAAATCCACAAACTTTTGCATGACATATCCAACTAAGTTAGACTTAATTCTAGTAATCAATTTACCGTCAGAAAAAAGCCCTGCACCACCTTCTCCATAGCATACGTTAGTTTCCTCATCCATTTCTCCATAACGCCAATACTTTGCAATTTTGAGCATACGGCGGTTGGCCTCATCACCTCTTTCGAGGAGAATACAAGGAACACCATGTTCGGCAAATCGTACGGCCGCAAAAAGTCCACCTGGCCCAGCGCCAATGATAATAGGTTTCTTAGGTAATGGTCCATATTGCTTTAAAGAAGGAAGTTGAGAATAAGAATCTTCCGGAGAGGTCAATGCTTCGATGATATAGTGAAATACTGGAGTTCTACCTTTTGGGGCCCCCCTTGCATCAAGACTTTTAGAGATAGTTCTATACTCCCTAATTTCTGGGTACGATTTACGAATATGTGAATCAAGGTCCACATTAAGTTTGAGTTGAAACTGATAAGTCTTGGCCATGAAGAATGATTTTTATCGTGTCATGGTGAAAAAATCAAAAGAAAACAGTGAAGTTCTTGCTATATTTAAGGAATCGAGGAGTTTTTTCATGAAGATCTCGTTTTTAGTTATCGCTACAGAAATTTTAGAGGGTAAAGTACAGGATATTAATACTCTTGCTCTTTCCAAATTTCTAAAATCCTGCAGTTTAACTCTTGATAAGACAATAACGGTTTCTGACAAACAAGATCAAATACTTGAATCTCTCAAGCTTTTAAGTTCTAGTGACCTGGTTGTCATCTCCGGCGGTTTGGGACCCACTCCAGATGATTTAACTAAAGATTGTTTGGCAAAGTTTCTCCAAGTCCCCCTTGTAAGGACTAAAAACTCAGAAGAAATAGCCAGGAAAAACTATGAGGATAAGGGCCAACCATTTTCACCGGATCATCCTTACCAACAAATCCCTCAAAACTCTCAGGCCCTCTATAACCCTGAAGGGTATGCTCCTGGACTCCTTTTTAATTCAGGAAACACTCGCTATATCTCCCTTCCGGGAGTGCCTCGGGAGTTTAGGGCCATGATGGAACTTCATCTTCCTAATATTCTTCATGGAGGAGAAAATTATCTAGATGACTTCATCATAAGAACAAAGGGTATTGCTGAAGAAAAAATATTCACAGAACTCGACTCATCCCTCTGGGAAAGACTCTCTGAATTTGGACCTGTAGCCTCATTACCCTATCTTTATGGAGTAGACATTACTCTTAGATTAAATGGGAAGACACCTGCCGAATTAGAAACAAAAAAAGAAGCGATCAATAGTTTTTTAGCCACCCATCCACTTAAAAAATACATCTGGCACATTGGTGATGACACTCTGGAAGAGCGGATTATCCATTTAGCGAGAAGTTTAAAACTTCAATTTGGTTTTGCTGAGTCTTGTACCGGAGGACTTTGCTCGGATAAAATAACTAATATCAATGGCTCAAGTGCTGTTTTTTATGGTTCAGTAGTCTGCTATAATACTCAGATAAAAACCGATTTACTCAAAGTCAGTCCCAAAACCCTCAAAGATCATGATGTCGTTAGTGAAGCTGTGGCCATTGAGATGGCCCAGGGTCTGCGCTCCCTTTATCCAATTGACGTTGCCGTGGCCATCACCGGTTACGCCGGGCCTCATGACAAGGAAGAACAAATTCCCATTGGAACTGTATGTATAGGGATCAGTTCCTCCCTAGGAGTTTTTTCCCAGCGACTTCATTTTGTGGGTGATCGCCAAAGGCTCAAAGAATACTTCCAGCAAGCTGCCTTATTTCAACTACTTGAAACTTTGGAAAAGCTTGCCCTCGTTGATATGTCTTCCTCCCCCTTATAAACTTGAAAAAGGTGAGAAGTTCTCACCCAGAGAATCAAATTTTCAGTTCATAAGTACCGATAGATTCTCTAGAGAGGAAAAGGATGTCGTACTCAAAGATCATTACTAGACTCAAAGTACTGGGAGTTATGCTCCTTAGTATCCTTATTCTATCTTCTTGTCTTCCCTCTCAGACACCTAGTGTGAAATCTAATTCACAAACAAGTTCTAATGATCCTTCGGATTCTAATGGAAATATAGAATTTACTCAGCCTTCCTTCCCTCATCAGCAAAACTTTCTACAGGAAGGAAGCACGACTACGATTTACTCCCTTTCCATTCCTCTAAACTTTAATGATTCATTTCTTATTCGAGGGGCGAATCTTTCTAATTACCTTTCTAAAATTTCTTCTTCCACCGTCATGTGCCTTGTTGGAAGATACACTTATACCCCTGGGCAAGATCGTTATCTTATTTTAAGTGCCAAGCCCATGGTTTTTACTGACTTTGCTAAAAAGACTCGCGAATACTATCTCATGGTCCAACCTGCAAATGATGTAGGAAACCAGAACGATTGTTTAACTTATAACTTACAATCTGTTCTACAAACAGCTCCGACCACAACTCTTCACTTCAGCCCACAGCAACTCTGTACGAATTGCTCCTCTTCTGTTTCATCTTCGCCTCTCAGAGTTTATTTTTCTACGGGAGAAGAAGCTGCTGCCATTAACCTTGGGTCGCAACGCTTAGTGATTTCAGGAAATGGACAACAAACAGGAAACAGCTGTAATGAGAGTTCATATTGTCAGTCATTGGGCTACAGCTGCTGCTTAGCTAATCAGTGTGTTAATAATGGGGCCATCAGACCATCTGCCTACACTATGCCAGGTATTAGCAGTGCTCAGGAAGATGTAAGACTCAATCCTAATAATTTCCGAAAATATCCTGAGTTTTATTTCATTTGTACAGATCAAACAGGGACCAATCCCCTTCCTACCCCGGAGATTCCCGATGTTGACTACGAAACGACTGTTCGTCTTCGTGAAATGAAACAACTCCATGAATGCTTAAACTTTACTGATGGGGAATTCTCATATTGTACGGTTAAATTTTTAAATGCTTCTAAAAGAACGAACAAGACATTCAGCTCTGCTGATATAGAATTTGCTCAAACCTCTGATGTGAACTTTACTTCTGTAAATCACAACTTCAAAAACAGCAAGTATGCCAACAATATCGTTAAAGTCATTTACTCTAATGAAGTTCTCTACGATCAGGAAAGTGACGCCCCTCTTACAGGTGGTACTTTTGGTGATTCTAATGATGACCTTATCTCTGCTCAGTCATTTACTTTAACGAAGGGCTTAAGCAGTAATGCGAAGGATGATCATCTCTATCTAACTTATAAAATAGATGGAACTTGTAAGAGGATGACTGCTAATCTTGCTCAATGTTCTAAATCCTATGTTTTTGAGTCTCTTGATTCTGATAAGTTTAAAACGACCTATCATGATGGAAGCCAAGTCTTTAAACTTCCACCATACGCAGATGTTTCAGTGAGTGCCACTATTAAAGTTGAAGTGAGTGGTATGATTGTTCCAGAAGATACCAACACCTGGAAAAGAGAATTAACTTTTGAAAATGTTAATGGTGTAAATGAACCTCGTCCAAGAATCGTTTTTCACCACAACTACAAGCTCTATCAGAACCAGTTAGTCAAAATCACCTACTACGTGAGTTCCAATGCTTCTAACTTACTCAAAATGAAAGAAGCAGCTCAACAGAAAGTGAATAGCTACTGTCAATGTGCAGGAGTCAACTGTAACTTAAAACCTATTTATAGTGAGACAGCTCAAGGAAGTATAGTTAATTTCCAATGTGTCTACCCTTCTGACAATAACGATGCACCACCAGTTAACCAAACAGTCTACATTTCCAATAAGAATGCTCCTCATCGCTATTATGATGTGAATGGAGTGAACTATGATGAAGATTATGACAAAGCCCCTGCTCAGGAAGGCAGAGAGTTTAAATACGAAAACAATGATACTTTAAAACCTAGTAACAACACCTGTACGACAGGAGAATGCTATATTGGCTTTAACGAGATTTACGGTAATTTCGATACCAAAACGTCTCGCAAGTCTCTTCCTGCTAAAAGAGTAAGGGTAAAGAAAGATACTACTTACGACATCATGACTATCAATGGTGTCTTTTCATCATGCCCTAGTTGCGGTACCGACTACTACAATAGCTTGCAAAGAATTTTTCCTAATAGCTTTGAAAGTTTCGGAGGCGGATATACTCCTGACGTCATTAACAGTTCCCGCATAAACTCCACAGGAGCAATGCGCTCTGACGATCTTTTATTTGGTCGAGCCTGTTTTGTACCGGCTACAATGATTCCTTGGACACATTCAATTAAATCAAACGTCCGGGATCAAAGAAGAAACCGTCAGGCCGCTCAACACTTCCTCTTCTCTAACGGCTACCAAAGAGACTGGTATGGCTTTGACTATGGTTCTCTTATTGGTTCTTTTGATGGTGTAACCTGGTTCTCTATCGGTTCTTCCAGAAAAATAAGAGCAAAAGGTAATTACCTATACCTTGCTGTTAACTCTTATTTCCATGATTTAAATACAGATAACTCCTACCAGGTCTCTATTACTGAATCCTCTCCTTTCTCTTCTCCAGATAAACCGGATCATGATACCGAGTCAGATGGGGCCCAATGTCAGAAAAATCACTTCTGCTCTAAAGACGATGATTGCTTCCGTCAGCTTGGATATGAATACACTTGTCAAAATGTAAATGAGATCATGACAAGCTGGCCGGTTTTTGATCAATCAGGAACAGAAACGATCAACTCTCTCTACACAAGCCTTGCTTCTATTGTAGGAGGAACAAATGGTCAGAGTAGACGTTGTGTGTATCGTGGTCGAGGTGCACCTTGCTTAAGCAACCTTCTGGAACTCCCTAACCTAAGTGATAGTGATATTTTTAATGGCACCAAAACACCGGGTCACTTAACCTGCTCAAGTAACAATGCCTGTACACCACTCTCGCATTCTCGCTTCAATAACAGGATTGCCCGCTTTGCCAACACTCCTGGCGCACAAAATCTTCAGGGAGTAGTAAGTCCAGAAGGAGATACTGTAGGACTGGCCGCTAAAATTATCGGAAGACCATATGATTATAATGCTAAAAACCCGGTGAACCCGGCTGCTCAGGCTGCTCTCTACTTTACTAATGTCAATGCTGTTTGTACTCCTGGAGTTGAACTTAGTCTTTCTAACACAACTAATGATCTAAACCTTAGATCTCCTGCTAATCCAATTGGTAAGTCAGATAAAATCTTTGGTGTAGGGCCAACTCTTTCAGGAAACACAAATCACTGGAAATATTTAAGTGCTTGTCCTGCTACAGATGACTCTGGTTATTCGATTCATCAGTATGACTTAAACTTAACCTCACCTACTCTTCTGACTCATACGACAACACAGAATATGTCTACCAACTTGTTAGACCTGTTGCCTCTAACAAATCAGAAAATATTCTCTGCGGAAAGCACTGCTTTTGAAGACAAAAAAGTTAGCTCTATCGGATACCAAAGAAATGCTTGTTTAAGGGCCCCTGGAGCTTCTTGCTTCTCCGATCTTGAGTGTGCCCCTTCTTCTATCATGGGGGATAAGTTTAGAAGTGCTTCCAATCTTTCAAGCTATCTGAATCAAGCAGAAATCAACTTCTGGAAGGAAGATCTGATCTGCGGTAATCCAAACTTTAAATATGTAAGTAATAATGTACTCAATGCAGACTTTAATATTTTAGATAATAAGTGCTGCCGAGACACAGGTAAAACATTAACTGTTTTCACTCAAACTGACACCTCTGACTTCAAGTGGTGTGAAGGGAATCAAGTTCAAGTTGCGGGTCTTAACACTAATATTAATGATAAAGATCGTTACTCAAGAGTCCATACAGTCTATGACTCAATGACATGTAATATAGGAGATATTTCCAGCAATAAGAAGTTTGCTCTTTCTATTGCAAAGAATGGTCAACCATATGCAAATATTAATCAAATTCTTGGGCAGTATAAGACTCTCGATACCTTGAATAGTCGAACATGTTGTACTCAAAACTGGGTACGCTCATTCCACCCTTCTAATGGTGGTGGCCACAAATTTGAAAACACCAAAACTCAGACAATTGATAAAACCATTTTTAAGTATATTTCATGGCTTCCTAAGAACGATTCTCTAGGGCCAATTGTTCTAGATGGTCCATTTGAGTGTGACGAAGATTATTTCACGAGTGTTGCTTGTGAAATCAGAAATCTCTCAACAGCTGAGCAAAACTTCTATCTAAGCTGGGCTTCCAGTTTAGAGCTTATTGGAATTCCTCAGGTAGCGATCGAAACCAACGATAAAGTTTATATGCTGGTTAATGAAAACCAAGAGGATGTCGCTGCTCACCAAAACCCTCTTCCTAACACCATAAAGAAATTAACCTCACTAGCTGATGCCGACTTCTCTGATGGTGTTTATGGATACTATTCAGCAGCTAATTACGACAAGTTCGAAATTAGTTCAACAGGACTAAAGAAAGTTTTCTCAGAAAATGAGTTTAATTGTTGCGTTCCTTCAGGAAGTGAAGTTCCTGATTCAGTAACGGATTCAGAATGTTGTACAGGATATGTGGCCAATATTGGAGGACCAAGACGATGCTGTCTACCAGACTTTGCTGACGTGACTCTTTATTTAAACCGTTATGTATCTTCTGAAGGTAGAGGACTTCCTGATCACTCTTACGATGAGAGAACCGGCTATATTAAAGACCCTGCTACAGTAGTTAGTGTCGCCAATGCCAAGAGCTTATGTTGTTCGGGTTATGCCATGACAGGAGTTGCTATTAGCAGACTGCCAATCCCTATTTTCACAAATCGTTACCTGCCACCTAATATGGAAAATACAGTAATGCGTTTCAACTATCGTACCGATGCTGTTGATAACAACGAAGAAACCAAAATGATTGGAAGCATATTTGATACTGGTGTTCGTTGGAACAATCACGTCTACTGTATTCCAGAAGACTTTATTAAAGAATAATAGTCAGATAAATGATGGCAGCTATGCCCCAACGATAAATGGCAAAAACCCCTAGAGGGATTCTCGCAATAAGCTTCATAAAGAAATGGATTGTAAGCCAGCCGATAATAAAAGAAGTCGCAATTCCTATAATCAGTGGACCTGCAGCCGTTGTATCCCCTCCACTAACCAAGTCCGGCACTTCCTTTAAAATACCTGCAAGAATAATAGGTAGAGACATTAAAAATGAGAAGGATCCGGCATCCTTTCTTCTCATTCCTAAAAAGAGGGCCATTGTAATGGTTATTCCTGAACGGCTTACGCCGGGAAAAATGGCAAGGGCCTGAGCCGCTCCAATCAAACAGGCATATTTAAAATTCAATCCTTGTTCCATAGGATTAAAACTTAAAACTCTTTTTTTATTAAAAAAATCGGCAGCCCAAAGCAGGCCTCCAAAGAAAGTTAGATTGAGAATAATAATCCAAGGTTCCCGGGCCAATTTAGAAATGGGTAGGAGAAGCAAAATAAAAACAACACTCGTGATTGTTGCAACCGTAAAGTTTTTAAAAAAAGAAAGTTCTTCACTCTCCTCTTTTAAAAGAAAGATCTTGGGATGAATGTGAGAAAGAAGATTTTTCACCTGATCTTTAAAATAAACAATAATCGCCAGGGCCGTCCCTAAATGCATCATTAAATCGAACTTAACACCAGGGTCTTGAATCTCCATCAAGTGCGGAAGCAAAGCAAGATGTCCACTAGAGCTGATCGGAAGGAACTCTGATAATCCCTGAATAATTCCATAAATGATTGCTTCTAAATTGTTCATTCCGACCTACAACAACGTTGTCTCTGATAAATTAAAGTACTCTAAATTTTGAATTTCTACAGCATCAACTAAATCTTTGAAGTTGGAATCAAGCTTAATCAATGCTTCACTCTCTTCACTGCGCACTCCTTCAATAAGAAGCTGAACAGATTTTACTGCACTCTTTAATAACTCATACTCTTCTTCTGAGATATCACTAAGAACTTTTTGTGCTAATTCATAATAAAAACCATAAATCGCTTGAGCATCCTCAAGTTCTACTTCTTTTTGTTCTTTTAAGGCATTAAGAATTCTATCGAATGCAGTCATATTTAACTGCTCAGTCCATTCGGAATGATAGAAAGCGTAACGGTAAAGTCTTGAAGCTAGCCCCTCTGGGTTCTCCCCTTTAAAGGTAACTTTTAAAATTTTTCCTTCAGAAAGGATTGGTAAAATATAATCCTGTGCTCTGGCACCTTTAAAACTCATTTTTAAGGCGATGATATCTCCCATTTTTACAAAGGACATGTCATCAACGTTATGAGTCTCAATTAAAGCAAGGAAGCTTTGTTTATAATCAAGTAAACTGCCTACCATAGGAATTTCTTTCATGTGATCAAAATAACTCTCTATGCTCATATCCATGGCAATTCGATGAAACTCCATAAACTCCTGAGCAAAAGACTCGTTGTCTATAGTACTTTTTTTGAATCCGGTAGGAGTATGTTCATGAACAAAATTATCAAGATGTGGAAATTTTAATTTAAGAAAAGGATTCCCTTTAAAACCAATCGCAAGTAATTGTCTGATATCAAAACGTTTCAGAATCTCCAGCTGAGTATTACCCTGCATTTTTTTATCAAAAACATTTAATACAAATTGGGAACTTGTCTTACTGCTACTTCCCTCAAATTTAAATCCTGGAAAAACTTCAAACTCATCAGATAATTCAAGTTTCACTCCTAAGAAATGAGAAATAAATGCTTTACCTCCCTCTTCTGTATCTGACTCACTATCTTGAAACCTTACTCTTTCCTGTACTTTTTCAGGCATTTCATATCTTTTAGTAGCTTCAAAGCCCTGAAATAAAGGTGCAACTAAAACAAATAAACCACTGACGCAAACGAAGACAATGCTTAAGAAAATGTTCAGTATTTTAGAATCAGAGTAGATTCGTGTGAAGGTGATGAACTCTTTAAAAGTCCTTCTCGAAATGACGGCCCCTATATCAAAAACCAAGAACGGAAAAGTTATGAAGCCAATTAAGGTTCTCATAACTCCACCTATTCTCTTCCAGACAACATTTCCGGAAGACTTCATTCCTACCAGAAGTTGTCCAAGGCTTACTCCCAATAAAAGAGTAAAAAGAAGCTTACTTATGGTGAAAATAATTAAGGTAGGAATGGGATTTATGTAATTATCAATAATCGCCCACAGGTCTTTAAACATCTCTAAAAGAAAAGAGAGGTGCTGTCCGTAACTTTGATAAAGCTGAGAATTCGTTCCCAATGAAATAAGTTCATTAGACTGATTAACGATCATGGAAACAAAGGCATTGAAGTCATCAAAGGGTACTAAAAGCAGATAAGTTCCATAGGCCAGACAAAGATCTACATGAAGAGCAACAATTCTTAGAATAGTATTAGCCGCATACTGAGGTTTTTTTACAATTTTTACTTTTTTTTCTATTTTCTTAATTTTTTCTACTTCTTCAATTTCCTCATCTTCTTCGATATCCACTTCATCTTCAATGTCATCTTCTTCACTCGCTTCAACTTCTTCTACAGACTCTTCTAAAGCTTCATTCTCTTCCGACTCTAAAATATTATCTGTTTCTGTAGCGACTTCAGGTTTAATGAGTTCTTCAACTTTAATTCCCTTCTCTTCAAGAAGAGAAGTATTGGAAGTAAGAGAATCTCCCTCACTTTCAAAAGGTTTTAAATCCGCATCATCTTGCAACTTATCATCGAGTTGAGTGAGTTGAGTCACTAACTCCTTATCATCAAATTCTTCTTCATCAATCTTTTCTTCTTCATCTATAGCTTCTTCAACAAAAGAAGCTTCCGGTAGAGTTGCCAGTGAGGCCTTCTTCTCTTTTACAACTGCTTCATTATAAGTCCTGATCTTAACTAATAATTCGCCAATCTGAATTTCATCATCCTCATCAAGGATTAAGTTTTTGCCAGGCTCAATCTGAACGCCATTAACCAGTGTTCCGTTCACACTGTTGTGATCAATCAGGGTAATAACATCTTGTTCAAGGGTAAAAGTACAATGTCTTGGAGAAATAGAATCATCGGCAATTAAAACTTCACCAATTTCACTTCCAAATCCTAACTTAGAAGTAAGGCGATATCGAGGGCTTCCCTCCATATTAACAAGTTCTAATTCATAGACTTTTTTCAAGCGAAGATTGGAAATATGTGACTGATCAATCAAATCGCCATCATTTTTTGGCGCCTTTTTGGATTTAAATAGCTTTCCTAGCACTGGCCCTCATCCCGGATAATGTCTTTTAATTCTATATATTTAGTTTCACTTTTTTCGGTCAAAATGCCAAGAAAACTAAGATTTATGCCTCATATCCGCTGGTCAAGCCATACAATAAAAGGCAGGTATTCTCTTTGTCATTAATGCTTTTCTTTAAAAAAGCCGAAAAAACAGGGAGATATCATAATTAAAAGGTTTGTTTTATGAAAAAGCAAAATGTCTCTCAACTAATGGTGCTAACCCTAAGTTTAGAACTTATCCTCTCTCCTCTTGCTATGGCCAATGGTACGAATACACCGCCACCAGCTGATCAGCAGACGACGACTGAGAAAAGTTCCACTACCGATTTGGCCCTGGGGGTTCTTTCTATCGGTGCAGGAGTCATGCAAAAAATAAACCAGGCAAACTATAAGGATGCTTCATACTACACAGACCTTGCTGGTTTCACGAAACAACAAACTCCTCTACAAGATAAGTACTTTTCAGCGAATAAGCTTATGCAATTGCCAGGTCTGAATAACTATCTGGCCCTCAACAATATTAATCCTAATTCCCTTAACTGTACGACTCTTCCAACAACTCTTCACGAGGCAGAACCTGAGGTTTGTCGAGTTGGTGTTCTAAGCGATAATATGCTTGGTATTGAAGGTCAGTTAAAAAAGGCCACTGCTTATGCTTCTCAATACCAACAAATTGAAAAGCTGTATAAGAATTACTCCTCTACTTCAAACGTATCAGGACAGGGATTCGGTCTTGGCTGTATGAAAAATGCCATGCAAGTTCTTCAGGGGTACTTCGCTTATCGTCTTGATGAGTTAGATAAACTAACAACAAACTTAGAAGCTATTAATAATCAGTTCAAAGAAGCTTCAAAAGCCGACCTCAATGCTATCGAAGAAGCAACTGCTGTTCTTGAAGGTGGCGATTCAGAATTAGTTGCCAAAGCAAGAAATTCAAAACCTGAACTTTTTGATTTTGCGGGCAAATTTAATAACCCTGCTTGTAATTCAATCATGTCCGGTGAAGGATTTAATGGTCTTGGAGGGTTAAATAAAATTAACAAAAACCTCAAAGAACAATTAACAGCGAAGCAAGGAAAGTTTTCAGGAGAAACTTATCTTGATAACCACCAGGCCGTAGTGGAAGATATTAAGAAGATGGCCGCTAGTGTGGCCAAGCAAGTAGAGCTTAACTTTACTTCCCTTGTTGCAAAACCTGGTGAAACAGAAAACCTTTTCAAGGTCAGTGCCAACCACGGTCTTAATGGAGCTCTGGGCCCAGACTTAATTGCTGATAAGCAGATTGCCTTCCAGGAAAAGAATAAAAAGCTTCAAACAGAGATTTCCATTATCGCCAATGAGCTTGGTCCTAGAGGTCAGGCCCTTGCTAGAGAAGCTTCAAATCCTCACTCTGGTGCTTTTTCCAGCCAGTTATCAGCTCTTGAAACTTCTATTAAGAATGAGTGTCTCCGCAAACTCTCTAACATGGACTCTCTCATCGACAATGTTTACGATGCTTCGGTATCAAACTTTGCCAATAAGAATGCTTCTTCATTCCTTAAAGATAAGTTGCAACAAATTGTTGGTGACGAAAAATCTAGTTTTTCTAAAAAGATGGCAGAACTTCAGGCCATCGAGAAACAATATGCGAACTACTATGTAAAAATGCAGAACTCTTATGAGGTACAAGAAGTTGACTCAAAAGGAAACCTTGTATCAAGAGTTATTCCAGCTTCGACAAGAAGAACTCCAAGTGCTTATCTTTCTGATGTTATCAGAAGCTGTGAAGCTCAATTTAAGTCAAACCACTTAAGCAATCAGGTAACAGGTGCGGAAGCGGTTAAAAAACTTAGATCAATTCATTCTGAATATAAGTCACTGGCCAAAAATCATGCCAATGATATTAAGAATGAAATCACCTCTAAACTCATTGAATGTAGCTCTGGAGTTGATGCGAATACATCTGCTAATGCTAGCTGTAATCCATCAGTATTCAATACTTCATCTTCATCTTTCTGTGCAAATGCTGCCCTCTCTTGTTCTAAGAATATGAAGTCTTGTTCTGAGCAAGCGGATAAGTTTGTTAAAGAAATCAAAGCAGACAGAACTGCAAGAGTGAATAATTACAAGGCCCTTGTAGAGAAAAACAAACAAGACATCGTTAAGATCTTCGATACTGCTCTTTCTCAATATATGAAAGAAGGAGAATATTTAAGAGGTCTTTTTGGAGTGGGATTTACTTCTCCAAAAGATATTGTAAGAAATACTGACCATATGGGAGAAGGTAAATATCTTTCTTCTTTGGCCAATATCCAGTCTGAAGTAGATGGAAGACTATTACTCGAGGACCCTGAGAAATTCGTAGAAATCTTTAAAGGTAATATTGATAAATTGAGAGAAAGCGTCGCTCAACAACAGGATCAAATTATCGGCGGAGACGGTATCCTTGGTCAGCATATTGCTCAAACAGAAAGAAACTATGAGCAAGTCCACAAGCAAGCTGAAATTTTGGGAAGAAATTGTAAGAAGAACTATGACAAGTATGTACAAAGCCTTGAGAGAACTCGTGGTCAACAGCAAAAAGAACTCCAGGAGCTTGGAGAGAAAGGTGCCGAGTTCTGTGCTCGCTGGTCATCTTATGCCAAGCATCCATACGCTGCCTGTCAGTCTGACTTCCAAGACCTAGGAAAAATTGCTGCCAAAGTAGACCCTCGTGCTGTTGCCGACTTTCAAAGCTTAAGCGAATACTGTGCTGGTCAGAATATGGGTGGAGGTAATACTCAAAATGATGCCTACTCTATCTGTGAGAGCTATAAAGATAAGCTAGAAGACCATGCTCAAGCTTACTGTACTGAGCTTGATAAGTTTGCTAACTGTAAAGAAGAAATCGATGATGGTAAAGGTAACACTAGAGTTGTAGATCACTGTGAAACTCTTCAAAAGCGTATTGTAGCTAACTTCAATAAAATCCAAAAAGCTAACCATTCAGATGGATCCGTATCGAATACTTACTGTACGGCCAACAATGGCTCGCAAAACTCGAACAAAGCACTCAACTTTATGAACAGCCTTGCCCGCGAACTAGGGGTACAGTCTGCCGGTACATTGAGACAATAATAATTCGGCTTAGTTTTTTTACGAACTAAGCCGATAAAACTTTTATGAGTATGGTGAATCACTGGAAGATGGGCCAAACATTCAAGACTACTATTTTTCTTCTCCTATTGGGGATACTTGCTTCCTGTAATCTTACAGAAGCACCCGCTGCAAAGAAATCCAATAAGTTTTTATCTAATAATGATGGTAGCTTAAATGATCGGGCCTACGTTTTTCTGGAAAGCCCTTCTATACTTCTGGGGAATAAGGCCACTCCGGGAAACCCTGGCATTGAAAAGATTCTTCATCACCAGTCTCAACTCATCACAGGCAATACACAGCTGACGCAAAACTGTTCAGTCGAACTCTATTTTAATAATTTGGGGCATACTTATAATTTAGCGAACTGTCTCCGCTCTTTATCAAATAAAGAGAACCTCACTCTCCTCACTAAAAAAGAAGATAATACCTGGATATTTCCGGTAGGCTCAGATGAGTTCTATCAGGTGAATACCCTTTATCATCTACAAAAAGGTGTGAATACCTTTTTTGATAAGCTTCAGTTTTCCTATGGAGTAATACACGGCTTAGGAAATAGTGTCCCGAAAGCCCTTCCTCCATATATCGGCGCTGCCAGAATGTTTTGGTTCAATGGTATCGTCAACACTGATAGCCAGACTTTTCGTAACAACTTTCTAACCAGTTATTCTAAATGTAACCTTTTCAATAACGCTTACTTCTCTCCTGCAGGGCCAGAACTTTGTTTTGGCCATCATGACCGATACTCTAATTTCTTCTTTGCTCAGGATCCATCTATCATCTACCATGAGCTCGCCCATGCCCTTGTTTCTGTTATGATGAACTTTAGAAATGGTACGGCCACTTCTACTCATCCTTTCAGATCAAACCTAGGTAGTTATGGATATAATGAAGCTTCATCAATCAATGAAGGAATCGCAGACTATTTCAGCTTTGTCATGAATGGTAGAAAGCATGTGGGAGAATGGTCTTTAGGAGTTCTAGGAAAACAATCTCGTCCTCTTCATGAAGATGATCCTATCCATATTCCTGCTTTAAAAACAACTCCTGAAGGTAGGTTATCTTACCCTCATTACCTACTTTATGATCCAAACTATCCCGATAGTCCTCATGAAGATGTGCACTATGCAGGGCAAATTGTAACTCACTATCTAGTGGCCCTCACTGAACAATTAAAAAACAAATGTGGTCTCAGAAATGATGCTGACAAAGGACATGAAAGAGCAACTTCCTATGTGATGCTCCTACTTTCAGAGACCTTGGCAGAACTGGGTGATCTTAATGCAAAAGGAATCGATGCTTATGGAGCTCCATTCAATGCCAATATTTACTTTAAAAACTTAGACCCAAAAAGTTCATTTCTTTGGGCCCATGAGATCAACCCACCCAATTATCGCAGTTTCTTTCAAACCTTCGCAAAAAACATAAATAAATATGTTTCAGCAAGCCCATTTGGACTTTGTCCGAATTTCGATCAATATGAATCAGAAAAACTTCTCGATGATTATGGTCTTCTTCTTTTCAAAGATTACAACGATAAGGGTGTAAGTACTAAAAATAGATCAATAACTTATTCTCATGCAGTTCATACTATTCCTAGCCAGACTTTAACGAAAGTACCAGAGGGCCATAGAAGAAAATCTGTTCTTGTTTCAAAGGATCTTCTTGATCTAGCAACTCCTGTAAACAGTGGCGGTAAGACCGTCTACAGTTACTATATTATTGACTCGCAAACAGCTATGAGAAATCTTTTAACAGATCTTCTTTTTAAAGGACTTTCTGTCCCTCTATCTGATCCAGATGTTGCCGATATTTCTTTCAACAATAACAATATCGATATTTCTCCCGGTGAAATTGTAGGAGTTATTCCAAATCTTCATAATAGCTCTAACAGCACTATTGCTGGTGTGCAATTACTTGCTACTGATTGGGACCATGCTCATATTGATCGTCCTCACTCTGGAAACTTTAAACCTTGTGTATTTGATTCAGTTACAACTGTTGACCAAGGTGGAGAAGCTGGACAATCATGCTTAAGTGAAAATGGATATCCTGATACCGATTACAAGCGACTAGTAAAAAACTCAAATGGACAGTTCCCTACTGATGCTGCTGCCCCTGTGTGCTTTGTTGAACTAAGTGATGAGGACTCAACTCGCTGGGTGTCTCAAAATGAATATCGCCAGGCCAATGGCAATACTCTGACAGACAATAAATGCTTAGGCTATTCGACAAACGGTGTAACTGACGAAGACTTCACTTTCAATCCTCATGAGTGTCTTGTCCGTTTCTTACCGGGTGCGAACACAGCTTACTTCTCACGCATTGATCCACAATCGAACTACTATGACTCCGTGGTAAAAAAATCAGAGAATAAAGAGTTTAACTCTGGAAACCTACTTATTATGGAAGTTAATAAATGGGTAAAGCCAGGGACTAAATTTCGTTGTAGACTTAGGGCCAGATTTAGTAACTGTTCTGATTGTTACAATGATCCACAAAACAATTATGAAGAATATTTAGATTCAGATCTTAATGGACATAAACCTTATAAAATAATTAACTTTGATTTTACAGTCTATGAATAAGTACGCTCCTCTCTTTCTTATTGCCGTGGTTATTATTCTCGTTGTCTTCAGAGGAAGTACTGAAGATAAGAAAGTCGTTATCCACACCATTTCAAATGACCATATTGTTGAAGTAGATGAAAAAGAAGAAAGCACCGTAGCTGAAAAAGAAAAGTCTCCGTTTGATATAGCCACCTCAACAGATCTGACTCATGAGGAAGAAGAGAATGACCGAATCTGGGAAGAGAATGTAAGAAGTCACCTCTTACGTCAGGCTTTTGATGATGACTTTGAAGTAAAAATCACGAAAGAAAACTCTTTTACCTGGGAAGAGCTAGGTAACTCCATCCTGGTTGATAGTATCAAAGTGAGTCTTAGAAACCCGGCCGGAGAAACTTCAACTTTTAGGGCCATTGTCGATCATAACACGGGAAAAGTTCTTAGAACTTGGGACCGTCCTATATTTGATCCAGTCAATCCAAGAGAGCGTCGGGGTATTCCTCTAAACCCTCTTTATCATCCTAACGATTAATGAATAAAATCCCTGATCATCTTCTTCATTCACTAGTTTCAGGATTCAAAGAGGGGAAACCAATTTCTGATGCTTATTTTGATAAAATCTATCCTCCCCTGCCCAACAGGGCTTCTTATACACACTGGACTCCAATAGAGGTTATCAA
>Ga0079223_10000531_pt1 | contig 19798 bp, 21 predicted proteins | sample Stecom2011_FD_75072 | JGI IMG/M metagenome (GOLD analysis project Ga0079223, IMG submission 75072) | Agricultural soil microbial communities from Utah to study Nitrogen management - Steer compost 2011 | ecosystem: Environmental > Terrestrial > Soil > Agricultural land | place: USA: Utah...
AAACAAGAAAGGGACTTTAAGTACATGCTGAAAATTTATGGAGGGTAAATATAAGGATTCGTTCCTTAAATTATCGAATTGAAAAGGGTCTCTTCAAAAAAACAATTGATATTCTTCAAGTTTCCTAGTTGCGCAAAGGCTGTAAGGCCTTGGTTTCCTTAAAAAATATCAAAGCGTCGTACCGCATAGGCACAATGGTTGGCACAAATTGCCTACGGTCAAATTGAGGATTGTAAACCACTCCTATCGCTCGGTGGCCTGTTACTTTTAAATTTTTCTCTAAGCGATCCTCCTCATCAAAGATAAGGTAGAAGGCATTTAACCCAGTTTTCTTTAATTGGGTTTCCACGCTATTATTGATAGCATTCGGAATGGTCATTTCTTCCATTCTCGCGCCCCAACTGGAGCCGGCGATTACTTTTCCTTTATAACTGGAAAATCCCACAAGAAAAACATTTTCCTTTCCTAGGCTTTCCCGCTTGAGCTGCCCTATGTTTTTTTCTCCCGTATTGCGCATACTGGTAAATGATGCATCTCCAATGTGGGTATTGTGGGCCCAAACCACACCTTTGGAATTTTGGCCATAGAGCGCAAGCAAATCTCCCACCGTTTCCCGCATGTGAAAAACCCTAGAATTCCAGGAAGCCGCATCTTTAGAGGTAACACTTTCACGATAAAATTCCTCAGCATTATGAACTACAATCGCATTTTGCAGCAAATAAAAATAAGCGTCGTTTGAAAGATTGTTTAAAGCTTCCCGATTGCTTCGTATATATTCAACCACTCTATTTGTGGCCTCAGCACAGTCCGGTTTTCCACCTTTTACGGCATGGGCATATTGCCAGCTATCCCCTTTGTGTGGGTTAAAACAATTGTATTGTTGTTTGGCGTAGTTAAAACTTGTTTCATCCGTCCTTTTAAGCATATCCAAAACCATTTCTTTGGAATGCCATTCGTCGTACACGTCCATACCATAAAAACCAACCTTCTTATCTTGGGGTAAACGGTCGTTGTGGTTCCGCAACCATTCGGCGAGGACAACCACTTCTTCGTTTGCCCACATCCAAGTAGGCCAGCGGTTGAGCTGCAACAAAATTTCCCTCGCGGACCTTCCGGCACCTTCCACATTCTTTACATATTGGTTTAATTTATATAGACTGGCAAAATCACCTTCTACGGCGATAAAACTAAAATCGTGTTCCTCGATTAGTCTTCTGCTTATTATATCTCGCCACACATAATACTCATGGGTACCATGACTGGCCTCCCCGAGCAAAACCAACTTTTTATCGCCCGCAGCGGCAATGAGTGGATCCAAACTGGATGCGTTTTCCAGCAATTTCGCTTTTTCGGTGATATTTTGGGCAGATGCCATCATGAGTGTAAGAATCATTAAAAGTGATGCACGCAACTTCATAAATTGACGTATTAATTAATAAATCAATATAAGCAAAATAGGCGACGTTTTCAAATTTAAACGCCCATTCTCAAAGCCAACAAAATCAAATAAATCTTATTAAATTCTTGCTTTGCATAATTCTGTGATGTAATTTTAATATCGGAAAAAGAATAAGGCTTATGTTGACCAGGACAAATATTGAACAACAATTGCTCAACCAACGCTCCAAACGTGTTGGAGAAGAGGATATAATGAACGAAGTGTTCTCCATTTTTAAGAAAAATGAAGACGAACGAAAAAAGATAGTTTTAAAACTCACGAGTGGTTCAGAACAGAAAACAAATCAATTCAATCTCGATTTGTTGGAATCCTCAAACATTTTTCACTTAGAAGATATCAAGGCCCTTTGCACCAACTATCGACTTCGTTTTCTGGATTCCAAGTTTTTTAAAGGGGAAATCCCTGAAGAAGCTATTTCCAAAATCCGAAGCCTTGAGGCTTTGCACCAAACCAGTTTAGGGAACTTTAAGATAGTCGCGCCCGCCAAATTATTAAAACTTGAGAATGCCGACGACCCCCTTCTTCTCGCGCCACTCGGGAACGACTACTTCTATTTGATCCACAAATGGGGAAACGATCTTCACCCATTTCGAAAACTGTTGATGTGGCCGTTTAAATCCTTTGACAACTTAACGATAACTGTTGTTTTTATGAGTATTCTACTAACCGTATTGGCGCCAATGCATTGGTTTACCACATCTCCGGGCATTGGGAACTATATATTTCTGTTTATGATTATCCTAAATGGGGTTGGCGGAATGGTTCTGTTATACGGGGTTGCCAAAGGAAAAAACTTCAATACTGATATTTGGAACAGCAAGTATTACAATGGGTAATTTCTTTCTAAACACAATTCGGATATGTTATATTTCTGCTGCTAGGTAAAAAGCTGGATCAATACTTTATGAAACATTTCACAATCCTATTCAACGCTAAGTCGGAATTAAGTTAGTATTTTAGTGTTTCAATCCCTTCAACATAATATCATGTCTAATAGTACAAAAGAAACAGTTCGCATATATACCGGTCCGATACTCGTAGCCGAAGCTTTAGTTGGAAGACTTAAGGAAGTCAACATTATCCCCATCGTTCGCGACGACCAACAAAACGCTGTTATGTTTGGCTCGGGTAGCAACTATTCCGACCAGATAAGAGTATTCATAAGGAAAGACGAGTTGGGAGTCGCTCAACCAATAGTCGATGCCTTTAGGGAAGAAACTGGGGAAGAAGAATAATTATGTCAGAAACAACTAGAATATACACCGGTCCTACTCTAGTAGCCAAAGGTCTGGTGGCTCGTCTAAATGAAATAGGCATCAGCCCAATTGAGCGCAATGACCACGACAGCAGCCTTCGGGCAGGCTTCACGGCCAGTATAGCCAATCAAACCATGATCTTTATAAGAAAAGACGAATTGATAGAAGCCCAAAGCACTCTCGATGAGTTTTTAAAAGATATTGGAGAATAGGAATATTTCGAGAAAAACTCTAGCTCCTAAACTTATCGACTCCACACCTTATAGGCATATTACTACACCCCTACCGAGTACATTTTATCGCGCAATTCCTTGATGCTTTTATCTTCCATATACTCATCAAAGTTCATATAGCGATCGATGGCACCTTTTGGTGTCAGTTCCACAACGCGGTTTCCTACCGTGCGTGCAAATTCATGGTCATGGGTGGTAAATAAAATCGTGCCCTTAAAGTTTGTCAAGGAATTGTTGAATGCCGTGATGGTTTCCAAATCCAAGTGATTGGTGGGCTCATCGAGCATCAATACGTTAGCGCGAAGCATCATCATTCTGCTAAGCATGCAGCGAACCTTTTCGCCCCCTGAAAGCACACTGCTTTTTTTGAGGGCCTCTTCCCCGCTGAAAAGCATTTTTCCTAAAAATCCACGTAAATATACCTCCTCCCGCTCTTCTTCTGTTTTTGCATACTGCCGAAGCCAATCCACAAGAGAAAGATCGTTTTTAAAGAAACCTTCATTGTCTAAAGGCAAATAACTTTGATTGGTAGTAACTCCCCACTGAAAGCTTCCGCTATCTGGTTGGAGGTGACCGTTGAGGATTTCATAGAAAGCGGTTGCTGCTCTAGAATCTCTGGAATAGATAACAACCTTATCAGTCTTGGACAGGTTTAAATCCACATTTTGAAACAAAACCTCCCCATCTATAGAAGTGGAAAGATTCTCGATATTTAATATTTGATCTCCAGCTTCGCGCTCTCGGTCAAAAATAATAGCTGGATATCTTCTACTTGAAGGCTTTATTTCCTCCACATTCAATTTCTCAAGCATCTTCTTTCTGGAAGTTGCCTGTTTTGACTTTGCCACGTTCGCACTAAAGCGTAAAATAAACTCTTGGAGCTCCTTGCGCTTCTCATCCGCTTTTTTGTTCTGCTGTGAGCGTTGGCGAGCAGCGAGTTGACTACTTTCATACCAGAAAGTATAATTCCCGCTGTAATGGGTTATTTTCCCAAAATCTATATCACTGATATGAGTACATACCGAATCTAAAAAGTGACGGTCGTGAGAAACTACTATCACACAGTTGTCGTAATTTGCCAAAAAGTTTTCTAACCAACTGATGGTTTCATAATCCAAATCGTTGGTAGGCTCATCCATAATAAGCACATCTGGATTTCCAAAAAGAGCTTGCGCCAATAGCACCCGTACTTTTTGTTTTCCATCCAAATCTCCCATCAAAGTAGAATGAAGGCCCGCCTCAATTCCAAGATTCGACAATAAAGTAGCAGCCTCGCTCTCTGCATTCCAGCCGTTCATTTCTTCAAAAGCTACTTGTAGCTCCCCGATTCTATCTGCATTTTTATCAGAGTAATCTTCATACAGCTTATCTATTTCAGATTTAATGGCGAAGAGTTCTTTATTCCCTCTAACAACAGTTTCTAAAACCATATAGTCATCATATGCGTTGTGGTTCTGTTCCAAAACCGACATACGCTTTCCTTTTTCCAAGTGCACACTGCCCGACGTTGGGTCTTGCTTGCCCGAAAGAATCTTTAAAAATGTAGATTTCCCCGCGCCATTGGCACCGATAATACCATAAATATTGCCGGTAACAAACTGGGTATTTACTTCGTCGAACAAAACTCTTTTGCCAAACTGAACTGAAAGATTGGAAACTGAAAGCATAACTGTGATTTAGATTTTCTGAAATTTCCGCAAAAGTAGGTATTTACGGGACACGCCGAAAATATTAACGTTTTAAAAAGGGATTTAACCATCATTTAACAAATTGCGCATGCCACTGGGGTTACATTTGTTGGTTACCTAAAGTAAAGTTGCCCTTGTTTAAAAAATTACTTCCTCTCTTATTGGTGTTTATCCTGTTCTCTTGTAAAAAGAATGAAGACGCTTTGCATAAAACTACTTGGATAGGTGGGCAGATCGTCAACCCTAAACTCGATTATGTTATTTTTTCGAGAGGTGGAGATATTTTGGATACCGTAAAACTGGACTCCAATAGTTTTTTTCTTTATCGCACCGACAAAATAACAAAAGGGCTATACACATTACGACATAATGAAACCCAAGTTTTCTTTATTGAACCCGGTGATAGTTTGTTGCTTCATTTAAACACAATGGACTTTGACGAATCCTTAGCATATTCCGGAAGAGGCGCTGAGCAGAACAATTTGTTGATGTATCTTTTCCTGACAAATGAAACCGAAAACCGCTTACTTCCCCAATGGTACACTTTGTCTCCAGACAACTTCACTAAAAAGATTGATTCCCTTAAAGCTATAAAGGTTTCAGAATTTGACGATTTCCTCAAAAAGAATAAGGTTAGCAGTGAATTTAAAAAAGTAGCTCAGGCTTCTATCGATTACGATCACTATTCCAAAAAAGAATTGTATACGGCCGCAAATATGAGCCACCGAGCAAATATTGGCGATAAATTCTACGATTACAGAAAGAAAATCGACTTTGGAAATAATGATTATTGGTATTACTATCCTTACTACCGTTTTTTGAATAGATATTTTGATAATTTAATTGCCGAAAATTTGAAATCTTCGCTCGCACGTACTTCTTTTGATTTCAGTCTTAAAAAAATAAAAGCGATTGACAGTTTGGTAAAACATGATTCAATTAGAAATAGCTTGATCCGCTTTACAGCACTACGATGTTTATACAACACAAAAAATGCTGAAAATGGGGAACAGTTTTTTGAAGCTTTTTCCAAAGTCAATAATAATTCCACACATGTTCGTGAAATTGAAGAATTGGTACAGACTACTTTAAAAATGAGCCCGGGCAACCCCTTGCCAAATGTTCTTTTAATAAATATGGACAACACGGCTATCAACATGCCCAATGTGATAGATCGTCCCACCGTGTTCTATTTTTGGACAACTTCTTTTCCTGAACAAGTGAAGACCCAGCACAATAGAGCTGCAGAACTTAAATCAAAATATCCGGAATACGACTTTATAGGAATCAATACCGATTCCCATTTTAGGAAGTGGCGTTCCACCGTCATTAAATTGGGTTATAATCCTTTAAAGGAATTCCAATTGGAAAATATGTCGGAAGCCGAAAAAATATTGGTCTTAAGCTGGCGAAGCAAAGCAATTATAGTGGACAAAGACAAAACCATTTTAGATGGAAATACCAATATGTTCAACGCCAACTTCGAAGAGTTGCTTTTAGGTTATTTAAATAGGTAACTATTTTTCTAAAAATAGAGCTACCCATTTCTTCACACTGCAATTACCATATTAATTTCCCTTCTTATAATCTGCTAAAAACTGCTGCAAACCAATATCTGTTAAAGGATGCTTCAACAATCCTTCTATTGAGGACAAGGGTCCCGTCATAACATCGGCTCCTATTTTGGCGCAATTTATTACGTGCATAGTATGGCGGATAGAAGCGGCAAGGATTTCAGTTTCAAATCCATAATTGTCGAAAATCAAACGGATTTCGGCAATTAGCTCTAGACCGTCTGTAGAGATATCGTCCAAACGTCCAATAAATGGCGAAACGTAATCAGCTCCCGCCTTGGCCGCTAAAAGGGCTTGCCCGGCTGAAAAAATCAAGGTGCAATTGGTTCGTATTCCGTTATCGCTAAAATATTTGATTGCCTTAACTCCATCTTTTATCATGGGTATTTTCACCACTATCTGCTCGTGAAGTTCAGCAAGCTCCTCCCCCTCTTTTATCATTCCTGCATAATCGGTGGCAATAACCTCAGCCGAGACGTCACCATCCACAATATTGCAAATGTCAACATAGTGCTTTAAAATATTATTGCGGCCAGTAATGCCCTCTTTAGCCATTAAGGAAGGATTGGTGGTTACTCCGTCCAACACTCCCAAATCTTGGGCTTCACGGATTTGGTCAAGGTTTGCGGTATCGATAAAGAATTTCATAATAAAGATTTGAGATTATACCGGACAAAAATACACTAAGAATAGGGCATTAAAAACGCTTGTTGAAAAAGATTGATAAATGTTTATCCCCTTCATTTTGCTCTTGAGCAGAAATCACAAAAACAAAAGCCCCAAAACAGTAGATTTTGGGACTTTTAATAACTTATTGTACGATTTCTCCTGAATAGCGGATTTAAAAAATATTAGGTTTTTCTTGAAGCTGCATTCTTGGTCGGCCCTCCCTTTTTTGTGGAAGAGGCTTTGGGAGTAGAAGTTTTAGAAGCTGCTGCCTTAGATGTTGCAGCTTTTTTAGGCTTCGCAACTTTGGTTTCTGGCTGTTTGTCGCCTGCCTCAGATTCTTCCACCTTTTCTTCTACTTTAGATTCTGAAAAATCGGTCATGCCATTTTTAATAAGAATGTTGTACCACTGTACTACTTTCTTGATGTCACTAGCATACACTCGATCTTCATCGTAATCTGGCAGGATCTCGAAAAAGTATTCTTCCAAAGCATCCTTTGTCGACTTGTGGTCGATAGCCTCTCCTCCTTTTTCCTTTTCAGAAATTCTCCTAAACACTTCACGAAGCGGTATTTCTTCGGTTAAGGTGTAAATAGCAATTTCAGAAAGCAGGCTCACATTGTGGCGTCCACTAACGTTGACTGTTTTTTTATCCAAAAGCGATTCCGCTAGAAATCCGCTACGGGTCTGGGTCTTTAATTTGTAAAGTCCGGGTTTGCCGGCTATGGAAAGCACTTTTTCTAAGCTCATAAATTACATTTAAATTTTTTTAACGGATACAAATATCTTTGGTTTCCTTAGAATCTGCAAGCCTGTTAACGTTTCTTTTTAACAAGAGGGAATTTCATTCTATAATCCACGTCGATATCGCCTTTGGAAATCTTGGTCAATTTACCTTTTATCAATCGTTTTTTAAGAGGCGAAAGCTTGTCGGTAAAGAGAATACCTTCTATATGGTCGTATTCGTGCTGAATAATACGGGCAACAATGCCGCTAAAAGTCTCTTTGTGTTTTTTAAAATTTTCATCCTGGTATTCCATCGTGATATCAGGCTGACGAAAAATATCTTCACGGACTTCTGGAATACTTAGGCAACCTTCGTTAAATGCCCATTCATCACCACTTTCATCAATAATTTTAGCGTTGATAAATACTCTTTTAAAGGTAGATAGAAATTTTTGTTCTTCCTCTGAAAAATCATCGTCATCTTCAAAAGGCGTTGCGTCCACAATAAATAGACGAATAGACGCACCCACTTGAGGCGCCGCTAGGCCAACACCCCGCGCTTCGTACATGGTTTCGAACATATTCTCGATCAACTGCTTGAGATTCGGATAGTCTTTGGATATCTCCGCGGTTTCTTTCCTTAATACTGGGTCGCCGTAGGCTACGATTGGCAGAATCATTATTGTTATTATCTATAGTTATTTTTTATTGTCTCAACTCTTAACCTCCTAAACTCCTCAACTCTCAACTCCTCAACTCCTCAACTATTTACTATAAAGATATTCCTGCAAAATTATTGTAGCACTGATTTCATCAACCAAAGCTTTGTTCTGCCGCTTTTTCTTTTTTAGTCCGCTGTCAATCATAGTTTGAAACGCCATTTTGCTGGTATACCGCTCATCGACACGCTTTACCTCTAGGTCGGAAAAAACATTGGAAAATTTCTTTAAAAACTTTTGAATTTCTTCTTCAATATTGGAATGGGTTCCGTCTTTCTGCTTTGGCTCCCCAACCAGAACCAATTCTACGTTTTCTGAAGCAAAATATTTTTTCAAAAAATCCATCAATTCAGAAGTAGGCACGGTGGTTAAACCAGAAGCTATCAACTGCAATTCGTCTGTAATGGCAATGCCTGTGCGCTTACTACCATAATCTAATGCCAAAATCCTTCCCATAACGGATGCAAAAGTAAGAGTTTCATAAATAGTATGCTAAAATTCATTCCTTATTTGGTTGGGAGGTTATATATTTGTGAAAAACGGAAACAAAATTAGGATTTAGGGAAAGGAGGACAGCTTTGTCTTGGTCTCGGGTCTTAATTTTTTATTCTCTTTATCTTGATTCAAAAAAATATGACTGAACTACAACAAACTATAGAAAAAGCTTGGGAAGATCGTTCCCTACTCACCGAAACCGAAACCATTGTAGCCATCCGCCAGGTGGTCAATCTTTGCGATGAAGGAAAACTCCGTTGTGCAGAGCCTACAGATGATGGATGGAAGGTAAATGAATGGGTAAAAAAAGCCATCGTACTTTATTTCCCTATTCAAAAAATGCGGACTATGGAAGCGGGTATTTTTGAATATCACGATAAAATTCCTTTAAAATCCGGTTATGAAGCCAAAGGCGTTCGGGTAGTGCCACATGCGGTAGCTCGACATGGCGCCTATATTTCCAAAGGGGTGATTTTAATGCCCAGTTATGTAAACATTGGGGCTTATGTGGACGAAGGTACTATGGTTGATACTTGGGCCACAGTAGGCAGCTGCGCCCAGATCGGCAAAAACGTGCACTTGAGTGGTGGCGTGGGCATAGGTGGGGTTTTGGAGCCATTGCAGGCCGCTCCCGTTATTATTGAGGACAATGCCTTTATTGGATCCAGATGCATAGTAGTGGAAGGAGTTCGAGTTGGAAAAGAAGCTGTTTTGGGTGCCAATGTGGTACTTACTGCTTCAACAAAAATTATTGATGTTACAGGAGAAACGCCCGTTGAAACAAAAGGATATGTGCCGGAGCGCTCGGTTGTGATACCTGGAACATACGCCAAACAATTTCCCGCAGGCGAATTTCAAGTGCCCTGTGCCTTGATTATTGGAAAACGAAAGGAGAGCACAGATATAAAAACATCATTGAACGATGCGCTGAGGGAATACGACGTGGCGGTTTAAATTACCCTCACTTCGCAGAAGGTCTTTAACAAAGGTTTTTCTAGTATCTCACCTGCAACACTGAACACTGACCACCGACCACTGACCACTAACCCTACCTCCGTTTCCGCAACTTCTTTGAATTCACTTTTTTCTGAAATTTTCGACTGTGTTTACTCATTAGGAAATGGGTCTCCTCATAAGTTTTACCATAGAGTTCTGCGTATTCCCGAGCCAAGATTTTGATCATAGTTTTGGATAGCCAAAGCCGTCGAAAGTTACGCATGCGTTTTTCAAAATCGAGTTTCTCAAACCGCATTCTGTTGAGATCTATCAGATAAAATTCGTATTGGTTATTTCCCAAATCTTTTATTAAAGTATTTCCAGGAGAGTGATCTAAAAAATTCACGCCATTTTCATGAAGCTTAAAAGTGAAGGCGGTAAACTGTTTTAAAATCTCATTGCGTTTTTTAAACCTGGGGTTGTGGATCAGCTCTCTGAAATCAAAATCGTAATCTAGATGTTCACTTACATAAAAACTTTCCTTCAAACCTCCGGAAAACATTTCCAAATATGCCACGGGGAAAGGGGTGTTTATTTCTAGCCCAATCAGCTTGCACGCATAGTCGTAAGAACGTTTGGCCTTACTGTCGCGAAGGGATTGATAAACAAGGGCTTGAAACTCATTAGGGGTTTTAAATTTCTTAACATTAAAGTCATTGCCCAAGAGGTTCACCCGTTTTATAACATTGCGTTCACCTTTAACAACATATTCCCCGCTATTGGAAAAATTGTGCAGCACATCTTTCAGCTTTGTAGCTAAATACTCATATTTGGGATGAATAACGAAATTCTCGCGCATTTGTATAGAAGAAACCTTCAAAAAAGGTATTTTGCGAAGGTAATATTTAAAATCTTTGCAGACCCCATTACAACAAATTTTATGATTACCCCTATATTACTATATTTGGTGGAATAATACAATGAAGAAAATTCTCGTTATTCAAAACAAAAGAATTGGCGACGTGCTCATCAGCTCGGTGATAGCCAATAATATGAAGCAGGTTTTTCCAGATAGTGAAATAACCTATTTTGTGTACGATTATACTACTGGCGTTTTGGAAAATAATCCGAATATTGATAGGATTATTGCTGTAGATGAAAAAGAATTAAAGAAATTCCCCAAGCTTTTTCAAACCATTTCAAAAATAAGAAATGAAAATTACGACATCATTTTTGATAGTTATGCCAAGCTTCAAAGTAGAATGCTTTGCCTATTTTCAGATGCTCCAATTCGCACGGGATTCAAAAGAAGCTATAAAACCTTAAAACTTCCATTCTATACCCATCCCATTGACTTTCTTGACCAGAAATCCAAATTTTGCGGCAAGGCCATTGAAGACAGAATTAATATGATGGATCGGCTCTTTCCATTAGAGAATCCCGATTACAGGCCAAAAATTTACCTTGAGGAAGAAGAAAAGAATTATCCGAAAACCAAAAATATCAAGAAACCCATAGTTATGTTCGGCATTATGGGCAGTACGAAGAAAAAATCCATGCCTTTTGATTATGTGGCCGAGCTAATTGATTATATTTTGGAGCATTACGACATTCACCTTCTTTTTAATTACGCCCCCTATCAAAGGGAAGATGCAAAAATTATTTACGATCTCTGCCAAAATAAGGAAGGTATAAATTTGGACATTTACGAAGATTCCATTCGCGGTTTTTGTGCGCTTCTGAACAGTTGCGATTTACTGATCGCCAACGAAGGCGGCAGTGTGCATATAGCCAAAGCTTTGGATATACCCACCTTTACCATTTACTCCCCTTTTATAGACAAAGGGGATTGGTCCAGTTTTGAAGATGGCATCGAACATCAATCCATCCATTTATTGGAAGAAGATCCTTCGGCATATTCGCAGTTTACGAGAGATTCACTGAAAGTAATCGAGGAAAACCCCGAGAATATGTACAGACGGCTCACCCCTAAAATGATTTTAAACAAAATGAAGCCTTTTTTGGCCCATCATCTAAAAAGTGCAGCCAGAAATTAAACGTTGCGTTTTTCGGCACCTTTGATTATCCCGTATTCAGTCCATACACTTTTGTTATTCCTAGTTTCTTTCCTGATGGCATTGTTTTTTTCTATCATTTCAGGTTTCACATACCCTCTTGGATGGTCTAAATGCACACAGATGGCACTATAACGCAGTTGTTTGGGCTTTAGACCAAAATTTATGAGTCTTTCTCCCAATTCACGGTCCTCCCCTCCGTATTGCATGCGTTCGTCAAAACCATTGACGGCTAAAATGTCACTCTTCCAAGCCGACGCATTGTGCCCATTCCAACTGGCGCGAGTGGGAGTTAAAAAATTGAGGACACTAGCTTTTATAGTACTAGACGTAAGTTTAAAGTTTTTAAGAGAAGTTTTTAGTCCGCGGTTTTTAAGCCACTTTATATCAAAACAATGTTCGTGATAAATATCATCCTTTGTGATTGCCTCTGAAATATTTAAAGGAAGTTTAAAATATCCACCCGATAACAGCCTCCCTTCCACTCTGTGTTTTATATGTTGCTCCACAAAGTCGTTCCGCGGAATACAATCGCCATCGCTCATAATAATATACTCCGTACTGCACGCCAAAATGGCCTTGTTGAGAATCTTGGTTTTCTGAAATCCATCGTCCTCATGCCACACGTGTATTATGCGGAAAAAAACCTCAGCTTCCATTTTCTGTAGCAACTGTCTAGTGCGGTCATCGGAGCCATCGTCGGCTATCACGATTTCAAAAAACCTGTAGGTTTGGTTGTTGTAACCATAGAGCACTTTTTCCAGCCATTCGGGATTGTTATAGGTGCTTATTATTATGGAAGTATCCAGCGTTGTCATCGCACAAAGATAAAGTTATTTACTAATTTTGCGGGAATGCCAACTTTAACTGTTATCATCCCAACATTTAATGAGGAATCCCTTGTAGAAGGTGCCCTTCACTCGGTTTTATTTGCCGATGAAATCATAGTAATAGATTCTTTTAGCGTCGACGGCACACAAGATATCTCTAAAAGATACGCTTCTAAATTTCTGCAACGAAAATTCGATAACTTTTCAAACCAAAAAAACTTTGCTTTAAAACAAGCTAGCAGCGATTGGGTGCTGTTTCTAGATGCCGAGGAGCGCGTAACCCATTCCTTGGAAATGGAAATAAAAGAAACCATTGCAAATACTAAGCATAGCGGGTTCAAAATAAATTTCCCTCATTTCTTTATGAACCGATTTTTATATTTTGAAAGCGACACCGTAATTAGGCTGGTCAAAAGGGAAGGCAGTTCTTACACTGGCGATGTACACGAAAAACTGCAAGTATCGGGCAGTGTAGGCACCCTCAAGAACGATATGATCGATTACTCCTATAAAGGCCTTCAGAATTTTATTGAAAAAAGAGAAGTGTACGCCTGGTTCCAAGCGGGACAATTGCTGAATAAAGGCACGAAACCAACGCTGTTTAAAATGATGTGCCGACCTGCTTTCAGATTTTTTAAGTCGTATGTACTAAAGGGAGGTTTCAGAGATGGAATCCCAGGACTTGCAGTGGCTGCTATCACATCTTATGGCGTCTTCCAGCGATATGCAAAGCTAATGCTCCTTCAAAAAGGAATGCGATAAACGGCTTCATCCTAAATAATGAAATTTCAGGGATCTATTCTTTTAAAACAGCTTGCCAAATCTAATCTTCTGCCTAAATTTCAACAAGGACCACTCCCCTTTCACATCTATTCTTTCAATCTCGTAAGGTTTTTTGAACGGAAATCTATTAACTCTGTTGCTAATCCGCAAAACAAAATCAATCCCGTTTTGAGAAGGAATTTTATTGAAAATCCCGTTTCTAATTTTATCCCTCGGGAATTTTCCAAAAGGATATGCTACGGCAGGTGAAAAATTTAATTCATTTTCTGAAACATATTCCATACATCGTCTGGTATCCGCTTCAATTTCGGCATTGGAGAGATCAGTGTAATTTTTGTGATAAAAGGAATGGAAACCCAATTCACCTATAGCCTGATCCAAAGATTTTAATTGCTCCACCGTGATTATTTCCAAAGAGGAAGTGTTACAACTATCGGTTTTTCCCAGAAAATCCAACGGACTAAAAAAAAGTAGCTTTCAGATTGTATCTTTTTAGAAGCGGAATAGCCAGTGCCATCTGGCTTACATAACCATCGTCGAATGTAATACATATATTCCTTCTGGAAGGAAGCTCTTTAACCGAAGCAATTCCTTAAAATGATAAGTTTTATATGAATTTTCTGCCAGGTGTTTTAACTGTCCCTCCAAATTTCGTACGGAAATAGTCAAGTTTTTTCCTTTTTCAGTAGTGATATGATGATACATCAAGATAGGAAGCTTTGCCATAGAACGAAGAGTTTATACCAGTAAAATTATTACTTTTGCCCAAATTACAAACCCTTTTTGGAAAAGCCTATAAAAATTTCCGCCCTTGCCATTACGCTCAACGAAGCCCACAATATTGATAGATATATTCAAAGTTTGTGGTTTGCCGACGAAATATTAATTGTGGATTCGTTTAGCACCGACAACACCGTTGAATTGGCCTCAAAACACGACAGAGTTCGGGTTATCAAACGTCTTTTCGACAACTTCTCTGCCCAGAAAAACTTCGCTATTTCACAAGCCAAAAATGATTGGGTCACTTTTTTTGACCTGGATGAAGTTGTAACTCCTCAACTGGCTGCCGAAATTGTGGCCACGTTTCAAAACCCTAAGGTGAATGCCTATTTTGTCCGGCGCGATTTCTACTTTATGGGAAAGCGCATCAAATACAGCGACGTGGGCAAGGAATATATTTTAAGATTTTTCAACAAAAAATATTGCAAATACGACGACAGCTTGGTCCATGAACTACTGCAAGTAAATGGAACAACTGCTAAACTCAAAAACAGTTTGCCCCACCATACCTACCGTTCGTTTGACCATTTTACCTCCAAAATGTACCAATACAGTAAATTGCAGGCCGAAATGCTCTATAAAAAAGGGACCAAACCCACCTATTACCATTTTTTGTTCCGTCCTTTTTACCGGTTTTGGAAGCAGTATTTAATTCAACTGGGAATATTGGACGGAAAGGAAGGATTTATCCTGGCATACGTAAGCGCCTTTGGCGTCTTTAAACGTTACGTAAACCTGTATTTGCTCTATAGGAGATTGGAATAGACCAAAAGAGGTAGTTTTACAAATATTTATCGATCCCGTTTTCGCACCAGGTGCTTTTGTTCTCAATCGCCATTTTTTGCAAGCTGTCGTTGATTTCGAACCGACTCTGATTGGCTGTTTTATGCCAGATATGATAAATAATACCTCTATAACGCAGCCGTTTTCCCATAACCCCATTATTGATCATCCGGGTTACCATTTCTGAATCTTCACGGCCCCACCCTTCAATATCTTCATTATAACCATTTACAGCTATAAAATCATCTCTCCAAAACGATAGGTTACACCCTCGCAGTTTTTTGGATAACTCTTTCCTTTTGCCATAAAAACTTGCGAACAATGGCACGCGAAGGTTTCGAGTGCGTTTTTTAATTCCTTGGGAAAAAAAGCCAAAACGTATTTTCTTTTTTGAAAACAATTCCTGTAGAAAATCTTCCTGAATGTTGACACGGCTCCCGTAAAGATGGGTTTTGGGTTCTTTCATGGCCGTGTGATCCTTTACAAAATCCCTGTGCATAATACAATCCCCATCCGTTTGTATAATATAGTCTGATGTGCTTCCAGCAATAGCCTTATTAAGAATAAGCGATCTTCGAAATCCTTTATCTTCATGCCAAAAATGCCGAATTGGAAAAGTGCATTTTTTCTGAAAATCTTCGATCAATGCTTTTGTTTCTTCGGTCGACCCGTCATCCGCAATCAAAACCTCATCTGGTTTTAGAGATTGCTTTTTCAAACTTAAGAGAACGAGTTCCAATGCTTGCGGCCAGTTATAAGTGGAAATTAATAAGGCGATCTTCATTATTTGAAAAGATGTTTAAAATATTGACCTATGTTTTTTCTAAAAAGAAACCATTGAGATGGATGCAATTCAGGCTTGCTATTGAATTGCTCCTTTATTTCATCCAAATCCTTTGTCCCAATATAGTCCAAAGTTTTCCAGCCTTCAGGTTGCAGATAGAAAAAATTCTCCATTTCCTTGTAATTATCCTTATTTACTGACCTCCATTTTTTAATATATTCCGCAATATCAAAATCATTGGCATGCCCCCAATTCGTAAATTTCATCATCAAATCCTCCTCCGATCTGGAAACACATTCGTGGATTAAAAGATTGTCGGTATAAATAATACGCTCTTTTGTTTGTCTCGCGTATTTATAATTGGGATAATTGGTGGCAAGAAATACTTTAGTGGGATAATTCACGTAGAGTAATCCATCATCAATATACTTAAACATATTTATGTAAAAACCTGAAATGAGAATTGGTGTCTTCTTGGGGTTTTTTAGAAACCTGTCGTACTTCCGAAGGGTTTTGACAAATTTTGAAAAATCGATAAAATACTCATCAGCATCTACCTGCACCAACCAATTTCCAATCCCCATTTTTTCTGAAAGCATGGTTCGCTCGCGAGTATCATTTTCAATAGGTGAAAGTTCGGGTACATAAAAGTCATCTCTGTAAATCTGGATTTTATTTTCTGTATCGATTTCCTTTAACCAATCATAAAATGAAGGCGAAACCTCAAAATTCTTTCCAGACCAAGTTCTGTATTCTTTATCTTCCGCGATGAAAATAGCATCCGCCTCTTTATAAACTGGAGGAATCGAGTTTTTTAGCTTTTCATAGTCGTAAGAAAGCATAAAGCCAACGTGGATTTTTTTCATCATTTATTTTTTTCAAAGATACAGTTTCATACGAAACAGTTATAAATTTCTACTTTTACCGAAACAATTGCTATGAAAATATGCCTTATCAGTTTCGATTTTTGGAATTACGATCACCATATTGTACAAGCACTTCAACAAAAAGGCATTGATGCCCACCATATCAATCTGAGAGGTTACGAACACCAATACCCAACTTTTTTCCACAGAATAGGAAATTTTTTCACCAAATTACTTTTAAACCGAAATGTAAAAAAAATACATCGGGACAATTATATACTAAAGGAATTAGCTGCTTTAGGGCAACAGGACCAAATCCTGGTAATTAATCCAGAAATTATTCCACTGCATATCCATAGAAAGATAAAGCCTTGTACCAATAGGTATATTGCTTATCTCTACGACAGTAGCCTCCGTCACCCCGTTTCGCACCTATTGGATGCACATATCTTCGACACTGTTCTTTCATTTGATCTCGAGGATGTAAAAACTTACAATCTAAAACCGCTTACCAACTATATTTATTTTGAAAAAGGCAATGCGGTAAATGTTCAAAATGAACAATACCACTGTTTTACGATAAGTTCTATTGATGAGCGGCTGGATACTTTAAATAAAGTATCAGAGATATTTAGGCAACAAAATCTTTCCTCACAATTTATTGTGGTGGGAAAAAGAAAACCACCAGATCTTCATCCCGATATAATATTTTTAGAGGAGAGATTGGATCAGGAAGCAGTTCATCAGAAAATAAAAAACTCAAAAACTGTTCTCGATTTGCTGAGAAAGGATCAAACCGGCATTAGTTTCCGAATCTTTGAAGCACTCGGATTTCAAAAGAAAATCATAACTACCAATGTGCACATTAAAAACTACGACTTTTATTTTCCGGAAAACATCTTAATAATCGATGCTGAGAATCCGCAGATTCCGGAAAGCTTCTTCTCAACTCCTTATAAGGAACTTCCAGAGGAAATTTATAGAAAATATACTTTAAGCTCCTGGGTAGAAGAGGTTTTCGAGCTCTCGTGATTTATTCTAAAGCTTGCATTATTCTCTCCTCTATCCTGGCAAAGGAAAAGGGATCCAACACCTTTTTGGAGTTTTCACTTACTTCCTTCCATAAATTTTGGTCCGTATAAAGACTCACAATTCTATCCGCAAAGATTTTTGGGTCATCAATGGGAGCCAGCATATTCTTAGTATAGGGCGAAAAATCAAACCCTTCCGCCCCAATATCTGTGGTTACCAGCGGAAGTCCAAATTCAAGACTTTGACCTATTTTTCCCTTTATGCCAGCGCCAAAGGCCAAAGGCGCCACAAATATACGGGCACTATTAAAATGTTCCGATATGTCTTCCACATATCCTAGGATTTTGAAATTCTCCTTGTCCATTTTTAAGATTTCAGGAGTCGGGTAACTGCCGATTATTTTTATTCTTATTGAAGGAATTTTCTCCAATAGCAATGGCAAAAGCTTGTCGTGCAGATATCGCACGGCATCCATATTCGGGGAATGAAGAAATGACCCGATAAATAGAACATCCTGTCGCTGCTCAAAGTTTTTGTATCCTATATTTTCATGGTCAAATTGATGAATATTACCCACTACAACCATCTTGGTCTCTTTTCGTAACAATGGTGACAATGCCCGTTGATCTTCCTCTGTAATGGGTACCACCACGTCGGCAATCTCGGCATTCTGAAGCTCCATTTCCAGATATTTTTTCATTTCAGCTTCAAGTTTCGGATTCTTATTCTGCTCCCATTCCCGTTTCAATCGCAGATAATGAAAGTCAACCATATCAAAGATCAGCTTTGCCTTAGAGTGTTTTTTAACCAAGGCCCAATAATTATAAAAGTTATCTGGCCTATGAAGCCAAGCATAATCTATATGGGGTCCAATAGTTTCAACAAATCCTTTTTTGTCGACTAAGCGGTTATTTTTATCCAAAACCGGCTCATATACCACTACTCCCAGATTTCGATAGGTTTGGCAATAGGTGTTGTTATAACGATATTCTTTGGTATCGGCCATCAGGAAAACATTGAAATTTCGTTTTAGTAATATTTCAATAATGTAGTATAGCCGTCGGGAACCAGAATCTCTATCGAATTCCGGAATCACCGTGTCAACTATCAACACTCCTCGCTTCGTTGCGTCAAAATCCAAGAAATCCAAGTGTTTCCCTTCCTTCAATAATTGCTTTTGAAGTATGAAGTTCCGAAACCGGAGTTTAAGTTTTTTATACATGTCAAAAAAATTGAATCCAAATTTAATAGTGCGTTTTCTATAGAAGTAACACAATATTATAAAGAGGGAAAAGATATCAAAAATTTCGCCAGCAGTTGAATCAGGGTATTTAAAATAAATAACAGTTTTAGAAATGCCAATTGTAATACTTTGACAACAAGGATGACGAAGTTTGCTTAACACAAAGTGTCAAAGTACAAGCTTATGGTGTTATCTTTGAGCCCCTAAACGATGAAATGAAGATCTTGTTCTTCAAAAGAATTACAAACGAGTTGTTTTTGAAATAGAATTACAGCACCAACAATCAATATTCTTTAAGCTGGAGAATATGACTAATACTAAATTTAATTAATTCGATATATACCATGAAAGATGAGATTACAACCTGTCTCCAAATCCTAAAACAAGGCGGCCTCATTCTCTATCCCACCGATACCGTATGGGGAATAGGGTGTGATGCTACCAATCCTGACGCAGTTGAGAAAGTCTTTCAGCTTAAAAAACGAAGCGACAAAAAATCCCTCATCTGTTTGGTTAACGACTTTAAAATGTTGGAACAATACATCGAAAATGTTCCCGAAGTGGCTTACGACATCCTAAAAAACTCCTTTCAACCAACCACCATTATTTACGACAACCCCATTCGAGTAGCCGAAAACCTAATCGCGGAAGATAATTCCTTGGCCATTAGAGTAACAAAGGACGAATTTTGCAAATCCTTGATCCGTTATTTCCGAAAACCGATAGTTTCTACCTCGGCCAATTTCTCCGGCACCAAAACCCCGCAAAGCTTTGCCGATATAGACCCTTTAATTTTGGAAGGCGTGGACTATGTTGTAAATTTGCACCAACACAAAAAATCTGGAAAACCTTCGGTAATTATCAAGCT
>Ga0079223_10000533_pt1 | contig 19787 bp, 14 predicted proteins | sample Stecom2011_FD_75072 | JGI IMG/M metagenome (GOLD analysis project Ga0079223, IMG submission 75072) | Agricultural soil microbial communities from Utah to study Nitrogen management - Steer compost 2011 | ecosystem: Environmental > Terrestrial > Soil > Agricultural land | place: USA: Utah...
GCTGTTTATTCCCTGCGCTGTTCTTCCTTTATCATACATCCATCCTCCAGATATAATACCCGATCAAGTTCTGAAGTAAGCTGGTTGTTATGAGTTGCAATAAGAAATGTCTGGTTTAATTCCCGGTTTGCTTTTTGAAAGTGCTGTAACAAAAGTTCACCATTTGCCTTATCAAGATTTCCGGTAGGTTCATCTGCCATAATCAAAGCGGGATTATTAATTAATGCTCTTGCAAGAGCAACCCGCTGCCGCTCACCACCCGATAATTCTGAAGGGAAATGACTCAAACGAGCCGATAGTCCAAATATATCCAGAAGCTCCGATGCCCGAATGCTTGATTTCTTTTTTGATTTTCCAAGTATCATTGCAGGAACAATCACATTTTCCAATGCTGTAAAATCAGGAAGCAAATGATGAAATTGAAACACAAAACCTATATGACTGTTTCTAAATTCAGCCAGTGATTTCATCGACATCCCACCAAGCTGCAAATCGCTGACAGTTACCTTACCACTGTTAAAATTATCCAGTCCTCCCAGGATTTGAAGCAGTGTGGTTTTTCCTGCACCAGACACTCCAAGCAATGCTACCATCTCCCCTTTTTTAATTGAAAAAGTAACATCTTTCAGAACATCAAACTCACCAGCATCATCCCTGTATATTTTGCGTAAATGTTCAACCTTGACCATCATCGTCTCTGACATGCATTATTCTCTTTTATAAAAATTGTTCTTACCAATAACAACCAGCAGACATCTATCTTATTCATACCGTATCGATTGGGCCGGCAACATTCTGGATGCTTTATACGCAGGATAAACAGTTGTTAACCAGGCAATAACATTCGCCGAAATATAAACAAGTAAGATATCGGCCCATCTTATAATAACCGGCAGTTTATCAATAAAGTAAATATCGTTTGGCAACCCTATCAAACGATATTGATACTGAATAAAACAGAGCAGAACACCCAAAGATACCCCTATCGTTGATCCTACAAATCCAACAGCAATACCATATATCATGAAAATTTTAAGTATTGATGACGATCTGGCACCCATACTCATAAGTATACCTATTTCACGCCGTTTTTCTGATACTGTAGTCACAAGAGATGATATGATATTGAGTGCTGCAACAAACATTATCATTGATATCACAATAAAAATTATCAGCTTCTCAAGTTTCATCCACTGAAACAACGATCTGTTCTGTGATAACCAGTCTACCGATCTGTATGGATACCCACCCAGAGATTCCCGAACCTCAGAAACGATATCACCTGCCTTAAACAGTTCTGTAGTCTTTATCTGAAGACCTTCAACACCTGTTATATTAAGCAGATTTTGCGCAGACTCTATAGAGATATACACAAGCGTAAGATCATACTCATACATGCCGGTTTCAAATATGCCAGTAACAGTAAATCGAGCCATTTTAGGAACAGGATCTGCTTCACCTTCCTGTTTTGAAAGGGCCATAAACACGACTTCAGACCCCTCTCCAATACCCATTCTGTCGGCCAGCCCGGTACCAACACAGATTCCGGGAAATATCCTGCCCCTGTTAGACTCCACACTATCGAGTCTGAATTCTCCCCATTTTACGGTTTTATATAAATCAGTTACAGTTTTTTCCAGTCTTTCATCAACACCAGTAAACATGACACCTTCCTGTACCTGATCATGCTCGATCCCACCTTTTCCACTTATATAAGGTGCTGCACCAATCACTGAAGGATGCTTAAGGATTTTCTGACGCACTATCTCGTAATCTTTTATCGGGCGGGAATGATACTGAAGTATTTTTGCGTGAGCCTGGGTACTTACGATACGATCCCTGACCTCTTTTTCAAACCCATTTGCAATAGACAAAGCAATGATCAGAACAAAACTGCCCAGGCATACTCCTAAAGCTGTCACATAGGTTCCAATTTTTCGCTTTCCCCTGAGATATCGAAAAGATATGAATCGTTCAAAAGCTGTCATTGTATATCCTGTTTTATCATTTTATTAAATTTCAGACGTCATAGCCTTTGCAGTTAACTGCAAGCCCTGAACCATAATATCCAGTCTGACAAGACACGTTAGATTTTATGCATGCCAACTTATTCAAACTGTAGATAATGGCCTCATCAAAGGAAACAATACCACATCTCTCAATGTAGAGGAATCGGTCATAAGAGCAATCATACGATCAATCCCCATACCCCATCCTGAAATTGGAGGCATTCCGTACTCCATACATTCGAGAAATTCGTTATCGATATCCATTGTTTCCTGATCCCCGTGCGCTCTTGCTTCAGCCTGTTGACGAAATCTTGAAGCCTGGTCAAGTGGATCAACCAGCTCCGAATATGCATTGACAACTTCCCATCCGTTAACTACAAGCTGAAACCTGTCAACCACAAGCGAATTCTCATCATTTTTCCTGGCCAGAGGCGAAAGATCAAGCGGATGATGAGTAATAAAAACAGGATTTATCAACTGCGGCCTTGATACTTTTTTATATAAAAGGTCAATTAATGTTCCACGTCCTGCTTTGGAAACATCAATTTCTGCTTCAAAACGTATTCCCTTACTGTTTATCTCTTCAAGCAGTTCTTCTCTGGTTTCAAACATATCAATATCAATCCCGCAATCTCTTAAAATCAGATCCCGAAAAGATATCCTTGGCCATTCACCATCAAATGAGATCTTCGTGTCCCCATAAACAAGCTCAAGGCTTCCGTTTACCTTTAACATCAAGTGCCTGAACAGCTTTTCGGTAAAGTTCATGTTGTCGATATAGTTCCAGTATGCACAATAGTATTCCAGGAGAGTAAAATCGGGAAGATGGGATGCATCCAGACCTTCATTTCGAAATGAGCGGGCAAATTCATACACTTTGTCAAATCCACCGGCAATAGCACGTTTCAGGTATGTTTCGGGCGCTATTCTCAGATAAACATCAATATCAAGCATATTATGATGAGTAATAAAGGGACGAGCCAAAGCTCCACTGGCCTTGTTGGTCAATACAGGCGTATCGATCTCCATGAAATCATTAGAATCCAGGAAATCACGAATGGTCTTTATAATTTTAACCCGTTTTTTAAACCGCTCTCTCGATTCCTCAGACATGATCAAATCAAGATAACGCTTGCGAAGACGAAGCTCAGGATCTGTTATCCCGTGAAATTTTTCGGGGAGTGTTCGCACTGATTTTGACAAAAATTCAAACTTATCAATATCAATAGTTTTTTCACCTGTTTTTGTTGTTATTATCTCCCCTTCAACACCAATAAAATCACCGATATCCACCATAGATTTCAGATCATTAAACTGTGATCCCACTTTATTTTTCTGCACAGCAAACTGCAACTTGCCTTCGATGTCTGCCAGATGTCCAAATGCCAGTTTCCCGAAATACCTTAACCCCACAATTCGTCCGGCAACCTGAACATCTTTGGCTCCATCATCAAGCCTCGCAGCCTCATGAAGACGGTGAGTACGCTCAAAGCGATCTGCATAAGCATGGTAACCAGCATCTTTAATCCGGGAAATTTTGTCCAGACGTACTTTCATCTGTTCATGAATCTCTTCCTGCATATCCACAGATTTCTTCTCCATAATAAAAAACCGACTTCTAAAAGTGTGAAGGTATTATTAATGAAATAATCTCTAATTACGAAAATGATTTATATAATATTTCATTAATAATACCCTGCTTTGAAAACAGCACAGGAAAATAGTTCATATAGAATGGTTTTCAAAACTAATTAGAAAAAATCAGTTAAATCAAAACCTGTTTGAAAAAAAGTACTGAAAAGAAACAGTATTTAAAAAAAGATTTATAGAAAGGTTATTGCAGTTATCCCATTCTAATTTATACGGTACACTGAATCCAATAATCTTGTCGACAAAAACAGCACCTGTTTTTTTTCATTTCAGAACGTTTTATCGAAAATTTTATACCGGAATCGAGTCCACAATCCAGTTTTCCATCCGGGTTGCAATCATTATCGGTATCAGCTATCAATGAAGGCTTAATAATAAAATGGCCATATCTATACCAATAAAACGCCCTGGATTCGTGTGCTTTTAAAGCTTTTATCCTGCGAACAAGGTTCGAAAACCTGCATACAAATATATTTGAGACAGGATTATCCAGTTATAAAAATTCAATTCAGGAATTTTGATTATTGAACAGCATCAAGTCCGTTTTGCAGGTCTCTTATTATATCATCAACATCCTCGATACCAACTGCCAACCGAAATAACGTATCAGAAATACCCAGTTTCAACCTTTCTTCACGAGGATAATCGTAATAACTGACAAGAGCAGGATGGGTAATCAGGGTTTCAACTCCACCCAGACTGGGACCAATAAAACAGAGTTCAAGTGAATCAAGGAATTTTTTTGAGTCTTCCAGAGACCCATGAAGTTCAAAAGTAACTACACCGCCCCCACCACTCATCTGCTCTTTTGCTATTGCATAATGGGCATGACTTTCAAGAAACGGATAGTATACTTTTTTTACAGAGGATTTGCTTTCGAGGAATTTTGCGACTTTGAGAGCAGACTCATTCTGACGCTGTACCCGTAACGGGAAAGTTTTTATTCCTCTTAAAAGCAAATAACAGCAATGTGGATCGATTACACCCCCCATAGACTTATGCAGAGCTCTGATCTGGTCCACGAGTTCTCTTCGCCCTAAAACAGCACCAGCAAGGATATCATTATGGCCGCCGAGATATTTTGTAGCACTCTGTAAAACAAGATCAATCCCGAACTCAAGGGGGCGCTGGTTCAGCGGAGTCCCGAAAGTACCATCAATAAGAGTAAGCACATCATGTTTCCGCGCGATTTCTTTCAGCTTGTCAAGATCAAATATATTCAGATACGGATTTGTCGGGGATTCAGAGAAAATAAACCGTGTATTTTTCTGTATGGCATTATCCAGTGCCTGATAGTCACCAAAAGAAACAATCGTACACTCAACGCCGAATCTTTTGAGATACGACCGGCAAAACTCAAGTGTTTTTTTATAACTGTCATCAGTAATTACAATATGGTCACCACTTTTAACCAAAGAAAGTATTGTAGTTGTAATGGCACTCATTCCGGATGAAAAAACGACACAGTCCTCTGCACCCTCCAGATCAGCCAGACGTTTTTCGGCAATAGTAGCTGTGGGGTTACCATATCGGCCATATTCGAAATGCTCTTTACCCTTTCTCGTAAATTCCTCAATATCCTTACTGTTAGAGAACGTAAATGTCGCAGTCTGTACTATAGGTGTTGTGATAGAATCCGCGTATTTACTTCTGCTTTCACCAGCATGAATAGCACGTGTAGAGATTGATTGCACCTGCTGCTTATTACGAGCGTCCACTAAAGCCATATCATCCAACCTTTTCTGAAAATAAAATTCGATAAATCACATTAGCCCTGTACAATTTTAAAAATTCACTTTTTGAGGGCACACTGAACCGCACAGAACAGGAAAAATAAATCATAATGGTAGATTTCTCAAAAAATACCTGGTACAAAACGAAATTTTTTTTTATGTGGCAAATAAAAAAACAGAAGTAAACAGTAAGAAATCTATATAACCGGATCGGGCATAAACAGCTGATTGAACGTACGTTCTGCGAAAAGGTCGGTCATCCCTGCTATATAATCTGTAATAATCCGCCATGAATCTACGTTTTCATTAAAGTTAGTGTTTTTTATAAAATTAAAGAACACTTCAACAATAGGAGATTCCTTTAAAACAGTTTGAACAAAAATCTGGTTCACGCCACGATCCGACTTATCAAGAATTTTTACCAGTTCATGATACAGCAACCGGATCAGATTTGCCGCCTTTTTCGATTTTCGCTCAACTTGCGGATGTTTGTAAATATTGCGATAATTAAACTCTTTAAGCTGATTCATATAACTGAAAACTTCATCACTCATTGCTATTTCATCTTTTCCAAGACTCGATGCAATAGTGTCATTGACAAAAGCCCCTATGATCTTTCCATTATCAGTACCCAGATTTTTGGCAACATCAGGAGGGATATCTGTTTTTTTGACCAAACCGGCCTTAACAGCATCCTCCAGATCCCGTCCAAGATATGCAATTCTGTCCACAAGCCTTACAAGACACCCTTCCAAAGTTGCCGGGTAACAACAGCGGTCTTCAATCGATTCTATCTGTTTTATGTCTCTTTTACGATCCGGGATCACAACCTGCTCAAATCTTTCACCACAATGAGTAGTAATACCATCACGTACCTCCCATGTAAGATTCAGTCCTGCGCCATAATTGGTCAGTTTGTCCACTACTCTTAGCCCGTGAATCTCATGTTTAAACCCGTTTTCGACCCCCTCTTCCTTCAGAATCTCATCAAGAACCTCTTCTCCGGCATGACCAAACGGTGGATGCCCCAAATCGTGCGCCTTTGCTATGGCATTAATCAGATCGATGTTAAGATTAAGACATCTGCCAATTACAGCCGCAATACTGGATACATGAAGAACATGTTCCATACGGGTACAGATATGATCATTGTTTGGAGAAAGGAAAACCTGTGTTTTATGTTTAAGACGCCTGAATGGAGGTGAATGCAATATCCTGGTTTCATCACGGGCAAATTCAAGACGAAAAGGGTCCCTTTTCATGGGAAATTTACGTCCCAGAGACTCACTGCTTTTTTTGGCAAAAGGACTCAGTTTTTCCTCATCTTCAAGAAGAAACCGACGAATATTAAATTCTGGATTCATAATGATTCTAAAAAGTTGTGAACAAACGACTCCTGCTCTTGCGTATCAATGGCAGGACGAAATTTTCTTATAGCTGAAATAGCCTTTTGGCCACTTATGGCAAAATACTTCCCGATAACGCAGGATAATACAAGACCGGTTCTGCCAATACCAGCATAACAATGAACACAAACCGGTTTACTATTATCAAGTCTTACGATAATATCGGATATAAGTTGATCAAATTTGACATTGTCGTCAGGTATACCATAATCGGTTACAGGAAAATAGATCCATTCCAGATTAAAATCAGTACAGATCTGTTCTATCGTGCCCTGAGGTTTTTGAAGAGAAACGAGACATTTAACCCCATCAGAAGCTATAGTTTCAATATCATTTCGCACAGCATCATCACCCGGGATAAATCTACCGGGGATGTCTGAACCCGCCAGTTTTTGAGGTATAATCCAGGAAAAATTCTTCAAATTACCACCTTTTTTCTAAGTACCCATATCTCTTTTAAATATCAGCTAAACCTGTTTTTCAGGGTTAAATTGAATATCCTTAAACCCTGACCATCCAAACAAACCAGAGAAATCTCTTATTTCTTTTTTCAAGTTTCGAGTTTCGTAATTTTGGTAATTTCTTAAATTATTTATAAAGCCGTACGCCAATTTCCAGCAGATTATCTTTGCTGTCAAAGCGTCCATTATCAATAATATAGTTTAAAAATACCGATCCACCGAACCGGTTAAACTGCCCGTTTATTTCCAGACCTGTTTCCTGCCAGAAAACAGTACGTTTTCCACCCAAATCAAGCATTGTTGTACCTGTCAAATTCAGTATGTTTTTTTTCCAGTTTAACAGGGCATATCTGTATACAAGTTTGAGTTCATGCTCATAATCAGGGATATCAGACATAATTTTACGCGGTTCAATAAGTCCACCAAACTCCCTTACATAATACCCCCAGACAAAATGCCAGGAAAACCGATCAAGCGTATTCACGCTGTCAGATTCGTTGATCAGATTGTTAAAAGAGTGTATTCTGTAGTTTTTAGAACCTACCCCCATAAAAAGCATATTCCAGTAAATTGTTGGTTTTTTATCACGGTCTATTTCGTGAAAGCACCTGTGATCCAGCCCTGCCTGAAAGAACACCTCTTTTGTCCGGTACTCGTAAAATGGAGTCAAACTGAATGCTATTTCCTGAGGTGCAAAAACCAAACCTGAAACCGAATGACCCATGTTTGCTTTCTGATCGGAACGAAAGATCAGGAAATTGTTTTTCCTTATCCTCATCAGGAAGATTTCGATATTATGATTCACTTCACATAAATATTTTTCATAAAACATGCTGTCTTTCTGGAATGCAAAAAAACGCAGATCTGAATCAAATTCTACATCAGGTAAAAGGGTTACATTCTCTTTGAGAGTTTTCCAGAAATCTTCAGCATTAAGTGAAATACACAGAACAAAAATAATTGAGATTAAATACCTGATTTTCATGCATATCCTTAAGTTATTTTATACCATAATCAGTCGATTCCGGTATAAAATAACATTTTGTATGTGAAAACAGGTATTTTATGAACTTACAGGCATTATTCAGCCCTAAATCGGGAATACTCAAGAAATTTTATTCCGGAAGATTCAAACACAGACCCGGTTTTAACCGGGCCAATAAAAGCATACCTGAAAGGGACACCTGGTTTCAAAAAACAGTTCTATCCCGGAACAATAAATCGCTCTTTAATAAAACATATCTTTAACTACAGTATTGAAAATTTAACTGTAACACGTTATTTTATGCTATTTTAATTTTAAATTAAATTTTTGAGAGTTCAAATTCGTACTAGTAATCCATGAAAATACTAATTTTTATTTCAATACCTTTAATTTCAGCATTAATCGGATGGCTGACCAATTTTATAGCCGTAAAGATGATTTTCAGACCCAGGAAAGAGATTCGTTTTCTTGGGATAAGAATTATTGGCTTACTCCCTAAAAGGAAAAATGATCTTGCCAAAAAAATAGCAGACACCGTGGAACGTGAGCTTATATCACATAATGATATTAAAACTATTATTCAGTCTGAAGAGTTTCACCTTAAAACTGCCAATGTGATCAAAACCCGAATTGATGAATTTTTATGCAGTAAAGTTTATTCAAGCCCTCTGTTAACAATGTTTGTATCACCTGATGTAACATCCCGATTAACAGAAACAGTAATGGTTGAACTGGAAAAAGAGATACCTGTAGTCATTAACTCTCTTTTTGAAGCAGTTGAATCAAAACTTGACTTCAAAAAGGTCATTGAGGATAAAATTCAGGCTTTTGAAATGAACAAACTGGAGTCTATTGTATATTCAATAGCATCACGAGAATTAAAAGCTATCGAGTACCTTGGCGGCGCACTCGGGTTTGTTGTTGGTTTGATACAACTTGCAATAATCTCTCTAGGAGCTGTTTATGCATAATTGTCGCATCAATGAACATGGAAATTTTCTTTTTTTGGTGCTGCTGATAATAACAGCTTCCTATCCAGTTACCCTGAAAACTGATATAAATTCAGACAAACTCACTGTCGGTGATATTCTCTATCTTAAAATAAGTGCTAATATCCCTAAAAATTCAGTTCTCGTTCCTCCTGAAACAGAAAACCACATCAATAATATTGTTATCAAGGAATGGAACACGACAAAAACGGAATTTGAAGAGTTCGACAGTATATCGGTTGATTATACCCTGACAACATACATCCCGCAAAACTGCACCATTCCATCACTGCCATTTATCCTGAATAACTCCGAAGAAACCACTGATACACTTTTTTCAAAAGCGATTCCTCTTGAAGTAATATCAGTAATCACTGAAGCAGACAGCAATATTGATATAAAAGATCTCAAACCTCAACAAACAGCCGGCAAAGCTCCCATGTGGTGGCTTTGGGTTATCGGTTCACTTCTTTTAATAACAGTACTAATTTTGCTTGCAAAGATTCTGTTCAGGAAAACTCAAAAATCCTTTGCTCCACCTCCTCCAAAACCCCCCTTTGAGGAGGCGATATCGGCAATTCATGAACTTGAATATAAAAACTATCTCCAGAGAGGGCTTGTCAGAGAATACTGCTTTGAATTGTCAGAAATTTTCAAACGCTATATAGCCAGAAGATTTTATATCAACGCTGAAGAGTTTACTACTGAAGAGATGGTTGCATGGCTGGGCATATCCGGCCTGGAATTAAAATACCGTAACTCTGTAGAATGGTTTTTCCGTACAACCGATCTTGTTAAATTTGCACGTCACACTCCCGACAACTCAATTGTTGACCGTTTTATGAATGAAGTTATCAGTTTTCTTGAAGCAACGAAACCAATTGAAACAGAACCGAACGAAAAGCAAACCGGACAGAAAGAGACTGAAACTGCTCAAACCGGTGATGGAGAGAAGCAATGACATTCAGAAATCCTGAATTTCTTTTCATGTTTCTTTTATGGATACCCATAATATGGGTTTACATTTTACGTGAGCGAAAATCCAGGGCTGCAGTTCGTTTTTCTGATCTTGGTGTACTTAAAAAACTTAAACCTTCACTCGCAGCACGTACTCGTCATATTGTACTCGTACTCAGGCTTTTAGGTTCTGGCCTTTTAATTATAGCCCTTGCAAGACCCCAGGAAGGAAGAACAGACGAGGAAGTTTCCACAGAGGGAATAGATATAGTTCTTGTCCTTGACATCTCTGAAAGCATGCGTGCACTTGACTTTAAACCGGAAAACCGTCTTGAAGTAGCCAAACAAACCCTGATAGATTTTATCAGTAAGCGGACTCACGACAGAATAAGTCTTGTAGTCTTTGGCTCCAGAAGCTATACAAAATGTCCATTAACACTGGATTATGATGTCCTTCATCAGTTTATCGCAGATGTAACATTTACTGAATACAGCTCAAGAACAGCCATTGGGACTGCTATTGCAACGGCTGCAAACCGCCTTAAGGACTCCACTGCAAAAAGCAAAGTAATTATTTTACTTACAGACGGAGCAAATAATGCAGGTGAGATCCCTCCCCTGACAGCTGCCAAAGCTGCTTCAAAGCTGGAAATGAAAATCTATACTGTAGGAGTGGGTAAAAAAGGCCAGGTACCTATTCCGGTACAAATGCAAAATCCTTTTACCGGCAAGATTGTAAACCAGGTACAAATGATGGAATCGGATCTTGATGAAGAATTGCTTGAACAGATTGCAAGTGAAACAAATGGACAGTTTTTCCGTGCCAATAACCCCGAAAAACTCAAGGAAATTTACGACACAATCGACAAGCTGGAAAAAACCGAAATTAAAACAACTGTCTATACCTCTTATGAGGAAAAATTTTACCCATGGTTATGGGCTGGTTTTATTGTCCTTATGCTGGAACTCATTCTCCGGCATACCAGGTTTAGACGCATTCCATAAGAGAAAACGGTTATGAGATTTGGAAATCCGGAATATTTTCTTCTTTTGTTTCTGATACTGCTGTTTATCGGTTTTTTTATCTGGGCATATCAGCAGAAAAAAACCGCTCTTCAACGGTTCGCATCTCTTAATTTAATCAAAAAGCTGACTCCATCAAGTGGCTTTGGACGCCAGATAACCAGATGGACCCTGTTTTGCTTTTTCTTCGTTTTCCTCGTATTATCACTTGTACGTCCCCAATTTGGCGTAAAAATGGAAATGGTTGAACGAAAAGGTATTGATATCATAGTCGCTCTTGATATTTCGCAAAGCATGCTCGCGCAGGATATCACACCCAACAGACTTGATCGGGCAAAACATGAAATTTCCAAACTTATTGACATGCTAAAAGGTGACCGTATCGGAATTGTTGTGTTTGCAGGTGAAAGCTATGTACAGTGCCCTTTGACACTGGATTACGGGACTGCAAAAATGTTTCTTAATGCAGTAACTGTCGGATGGGTCGGTATTGAAGGCACATCCATAAGTGATGCAATAAAAAAATCAACAGAAGCTTTTCACTCCAAATCAAAAAAACACAAAGTACTTATAGTAATATCGGATGGTGAAGAACATGAGGGCAAAGCTGTTGAAGCTGCCAAAGCTGCTGCAAAAGAAGGGGTCATAGTTCACACAATAGGAGTGGGTTCCGAAAACGGTGTTCCAATTCCAATAAGCAGCGGTAACAGAAATATTGTTTACAAAAAAGATAAACAGGGAAACCTGGTAATGACAAAACTGAATCCTGTAACACTGGAAAAGGTTGCTCTCGAAAGTAATGGCAAATATTTCCATGCCCAATCGAATCTGGAACTTTCCAGAATTCTTGGAGAAATTGCAAGAATGGAAAAAAAGGATCTTGGTTCCGGAAAACTGGTCACTTATGAAGAACGATATCAGATTTTTCTTTTTATTGCACTGTTTCTTTTATTAATCGAATTTTTCATTCCGGAACGTGTAAAACAGAAAAAGGAATGGAAAGGACGGTTTGAATAATGATACTTACCAAATATCGCTGTTTCTTTTTATTGTTTGTCATTCTATTTTCCATCGCATTAAAAGAATCCTGTGGTGATGAAGTATACACAAAAAACCAGAAAGCAAATAAACTGTTTAGTGAAGGAAAATATGAAGAAGCTTTAAAGTTGTATGAAGACGCTCTTCTTCTCTCCCCCGCAGACAAAGCCCTGAAAATGAATAAAGGCTCTGCACTCTATCGGCTTGATGATTATCAAAAAGCACAGGAGGAATATCTCGAAGCCCTGACACATGAAGACAAGAAAATCAGGGCAAATGCACATTACAATCTGGGAAACATCCTGTTTCGTGAAGGTGAACAGATGTACAAATCCGGTAACCCGCAGGCAAACGAAAAGTTTAAAAACGCTCTTGAGCACTATATTCAAAGCCTTGATCTTAACCCAAATGACAAGGATGCAAAATGGAATCTTCAACTTGCTCACCAGATGATTCAAGAACTGGATCAGGATCAGGATCAGGATAAACAGGATAAACAGGATAAACAGGATAAACAGGATAAACAGGATAAACAGGATAAACAGGATAAACAGGATGATCAGGATCAAGAGCAGGATCAAGAGCAGGATCAAGAGCAGAATCAAGAGCAGAATCAAGAACAGGAACAGGATAAGCAGGAGCAGCAACAGGCCGAAGAACAGGAAGATCTGGAAAAAGAAGAAGCGATGCGTATTATAGAGTTATTTTCTGATGATGCAGACTCGTTGAATAAACCATTACAGAAAAAAGGTGCATCACGTAAACAGCCTGAGCAGGATTGGTAAACAATATGAATTACAAATACAGATTCAGATACTGCTTTTGTGAAAAAACCGGATTACCTATTACCTGTACAAAGGAGCAACTGTCGTGAGATTGCATTTAGCAGTATTGTCATTATGCTTTTTGTACGTTCATTCAGTTTTTGCGCAATTTAATTTTTCTGCAAAAGCAGAACGAACAATAGTTACTACAGGAGAACAGATTATTGTTCTGGCAACATTGGTAAGCGAAAAGAATCTTGGATCAGTACCAACACCTCCGGTATCAACAAAAGAGGGATTTTCAGTATTGCGCACAGACCAGCGTCAATCCTCCACTTCATCTATTCAGATAATAAATGGAAAAACAACCCGAAAAACAGAGATTCACTATCAGTTCTATTATTATCTGATGCCTTCATCACCGGGCAAATTCGTCTTTCCATCACTGGAGATCACAGTAGAGGGCAAGCAATTAAAAACCAACCCCATAAGTTTTACAGTACAGGATGAACCGGTAAAAAATGCTGATATCCGCACAAGTTTATCTATCAATAAAAGGACACTGTATACAGGAGAGCAGGCACTTGTCACATTCAAGGTTGCACAGCGGGCTCAGTCGTCAACGGATGTACGTGGCGGTTTCAATTCTGCACTCGAACAGATTGAAAAAGCTTTTGGATCCGATTTTTCTTTAAACCGGCTATTTACTACTCAGGTAACGACATCATCAGAACAAATCAATGGAGAACTGTATAACACCTATCTCCTCCGTTTTTCACTTTTTCCGGTTACTGCAGGAACATTTAAAGTTCCAGGTATCCCGTTTCAGTATGATGAGCTGAGACGAAGCAGACGACGAAGAGCTGATCCTTTTTTCGACGATTTTTTCAGTTCTGATTTCTTTGGCGGCGGTGTCCAAAGCATACCCAAAAATTCCATTTCCAACACCTTGACCATTACAGTCAAGCCCCTCCCGTCAACACCGGCAGGTTTTACAGGTGCAGTGGGAAAAGTCACTCTGAGTGCCAGTGCCAGTCCCCTTTCTGTTCCATCAGGTGAAGCTGTTACGCTCAGGGTCACATTAAACGCAAATACACGTTCGGGTAGTATTGGTGAAGTGCAAATGCCGCAAATTGATGAATGTGAAATATTCAAACCTGAAATCCATGTATCATCCGATACCGGCTCTTCAGGTCTTTCTACCCGTAAATCATACAAATATCTGATTATCCCCAGAGATGAAGGAACACTGGTCATTCCTCCTGTAACATTCCCATATTTTGATCCTGATGAAGGCGTTTATAAAAAAGCCAGTTCAAAACCTGTAAGTATTACTGTAACCAAAGGCAAAAGTGATTCCAAACCCCAGACACGTTATCTTACCCAGGAAGAAATACGTGAAATCGGGCAGGATATACGTTATTTAAAAACTGATGTTAAACTGCGAAACGAAACACCCCGTCCGCATCGGGACCCTGTGTTTTTTCTTCTTTTCCCGCTGCCGTTTTTCATTTTTTTTGCATCGCTTCTTTATCGATTTCAATCATCAAGACGTGAAAGAAATGCGGACATGAATTATAAACGTAAAGCAATGGCAGGTGCATTAAGACAGATATCTGCACTGAAAAAGAATGGACCTTCAATTTCCGTGTCCGATTTTCTTGGAAAAGTAGCAGATATTATCGAGCAATATATTTCTCAAAAATTCGGGTTTGCAGCAACCGGGAGAACTCTTGAAGAGCTCAAAGCAGAACTTCTTGAAAATAATGCTGACGAAAAAACAGTTTCAGATCTGACCCAGTTTGTTGAAGACCTCGACAAATACCGTTTTGGCGGAGTATCATTTGATGAAAACCAGCGCAGCTCCGTTCTGGAGAAAACCAGACAATTCCTTTCAGGACTGGAAAAAAGTAAAACCAGGAAAAGCACAGCCATGCATACAATAATAGTTTTCTTTTTTCTTTTAATCCCCTGCCTTTCCTTTTCTTCACCTGCTGACAACTGGTTTGAAAAGGCAAATCAGTTTTACACAGAAGAAAAGTATGACAGTTCACTTGTTTATTATCAGAAGATACTCGAATCCGGAGTAAACAGCAGTACCGTTCTTTACAACCTTGGCAACACTTATTACCGTCAGAAGAAGATTGGCCTTGCGCGTCTTTATTATGAAAAAGCAGCACTTGTAAACCCTGGTGATCCGGATATTCAGGCAAATATCCGTTTTGTGCGTTCAAACATTGTGGACCGTACCCCGGAACCACAGCGAGGATTTCTTGAAGTACTTATGTGGAATGTTCATATATTGTTTCCCCTTAAAACACAACTATGGATCTCTTTGGGACTTCTATTATTGATTTCGGTTCTTGTCTCTTTTTGTCTTTTTATCAGCGGCAATCTGCGTCTTTGGTTGATATATGTATCTGTCATGCTGTTTTTAGTTTTCGGTGTAAACAGCTTATCAACCGGTTTCAAGATTTACCAGTCAGAAAAGGTTTCGCATGCAATAGTACTTTCAGCTTCAGTTGATGCAAGAAACGGCCCAGACGGCAACAAAGTATTGTTTACAGCTCATGAAGGAACCAAATTTCGAATCCGTAAAACTGACGGTTCATGGTCTCTTGTCAGCCTGCCCAATGGCGTTAGTGGATGGGTAAAAAATGATTTTATCGGGAAAATATGATTTCCCAAAAGATATTACATTGCGTACCCTTATTTGTCATTTTTTTTAATCATCATTTTCACCTGGCCCACACGCCCCACGCGGCAGCAACACACCCATTTTTAAGTTTTAATAAATCAACCAACTTACAATTTATCCAATCTTCTCTCATCAACGCAGCCTCTTTCATTGTCTGAATTAGGATTTCCAGGATTTGAAGATTTCAGGATTTTGTCCGTTTTAATCCTATAATCCTATAATCTTACCAATCCTATTCGGTATCCTCGTCCTCTTGTTGCCTACCAACGGAATGCTTCTATATCATAAATTGAAATCCGAATTGCAGACCATGTCCTGTTGATGTTCCAATCAGAAATGTATAGGTGAAAGTCAGGAAAATGTTTTTGAACCCTAATTTTGCTTTGGCCAACAATCCTCCAAAGAATGGAACGGCAGTGACAAAGTATCTCGTCGTCCGGGCGCGAAAGCCCGTATAATAAATTTTTACTACCACTCTTTACATAATGTAAAATTCAAATAAGATCATCTTGTCCGCCGAGCGCACACGACCCCCGCGGTAATTCATTGCAGCCCTGAAACTCCTGTTTGGGGGCGTGTGGAAAGGTGTGTATAGTCCTGGGATTTTTACAAACCATTAGTAGTTTAAAATGAAGCAGTCTTAAAAAACAAAGAATATTTATACTATTGTAAATTTACTATCTAATATTCAATATTAGTCATTCTCATCAAAATGGATATCAACAGTGTCAAGATCTTCTGCTATATTGAAATATTTTCGAAAACGAGGAGAACTGTGTAATTTTGGGCTTTTTAAAATATTTCTAACACTATTTTTAAGATGCTTATAATGTCCTAATAAATATTTTCGTTCAGATATAAAGTTTTGTAGCTCTTCACTTTCAATTCTTTTTTTTAGTATAAAAGCTCTCTCCTTACAATAACTATAATTAGAAGAAATATATTTTATTAACAATGAATCTGCGTATATTAATTTAGTAGGTTCAATCTCTTTTAGCATTCCTCTGCAAACAATTTGTGCAACACTATCTTTTATTTCATCTGTATTGTTTTTTTCAAGAACATAATTTTTCAAATAACTTGCATATAACAAAAAACGTAAATCACCTGAACCACTATCAGCAATATACTCTGCAACCGGATACCATGGTGCAGAACTCTGAAAGAGAGCTTCTGCTGCAAATTTAGTTAGAAGTTTATTTCCATTTACACCATGCAAAAGTTTCTTCATTGTGTTTATCGCTGTTGTATCTCCCTCTATACATAATATATATACCATTATCAGAAAACTTCTACCTTTTGAATTTTCAGCAATCCTCTGAGGCCATTTTTTTATTTCAGGCTCTATCTCCCTTAAAATAACGGATGTACTACACATTAATTCTTCTTTTGTTATTCCAAGCTCCTCAGAATGGTATTTTAACCAGGACTTGAGTGCTTCAAGATGTTTTTTTGAATCAATATCTAAGCCACTTGGTCGCATATCATAACTATTTACTAACCGCATCTTAATATCTTCTCGAGAATTCTCAGTTTCTCCAGACAATAGTACAGCCAATATCAATATGAATAAACAGCTTTTTGTTTTCACTTTTTACCTCATTCGTGAACAGGGTCTCGATAGTACAATTTACCATTTCTTACAACAAACATATCTTCTAAACCAACATCGTTCATCTTTATTTCATAACCTTCCTGCCCACTCTTTTTTCCGACACCAAAAACCTTACCTCTGGGAATATCATATTTTTCCAGTTCTGAATCACCGGCAACAGCATAGCCATACATCAACAATTTACGCAAAATATTGTAATAACTGTATGTCGCTTTTGTTGTGTCATAAAAACAGGCATCCAAATTACAATCCATAGGTAAAAGTGCACCAGACGGCAGTATATCTCCTGAAATACTTGTTCCATCTTTAGCAATATCATAAATGTCTTCTAACCCTGTTGCATGACCTAATTCATGTGCTGCTGTACGAGCTATTGAAACTAAAGGCTTTTTACTAGTACCACGATATACTGCTACAGCAGCACCCCGTTTTGAATTCACCCCATTTGTATTGTTATATAATGCTTGAACAAAATAAACTTCTACTCCTCCAGTTCCTCCATCAAGATCAACAAGATTATAAAAGTCCGTAGTATCAGATATTTCTCGATAATAATCTATTTTCAATGAATCATTAATTGCTCCAACCTTACCAGGATCAATATCATGTCTCACAAATTTCATTGCTACCTGTTTATAAATTTCATTCACTGTACCAAGTATCTGTTTCAGATCATCATCTGTTAAAATCTTGTTTCCGTCAGCATCATATCCAACATAAAAAGTGATCTTAACCTCTTTCTCCCATAAATGCGATATCTGAAATTCCGGTATAGCACCCTGGTCGCCAGGAAGCATAACCTTTAATAAATTATCAACTCCTGTTCTGTTCGATCTGGACTTAATTCTTCCCTCTTTCCCATACTCATATTCATTCTGTATGTCAACCCAAAGCACATGATCAGATCTCCATATTATCTTTTCTCCCGAAAATGACGGATCTGCTCCCTTAACATCAATACGAAAAACACTATAATCTTTCGTACCTAATCCACTTGGATTTTCAACAGGTGGTGAAACTACTGCAAAATTATCCGCATTCCTGTTTGACACCGGCTCTGCAATCACATTTTTCCATACAGTGGAAACAAGAATCTTCTCCGCCCTGGTTTGCACTATACCAGTTTCTCCATCACTCTTTTCCCTTACCATTACCGTCAAACTGTTCTCCCCACCCGCTTCAGCTATAATATACCCTTTCCCCTTAGATAATATATCCGAAACATAACAGCTTCTGGTAAGAACAATAGAATTTGAACCCTTTTCACCATAAGTACCAGTAATATCAGGTAAAATCTGCGTTTTAGTATCAGGAGAACTGTTGCTTACAAATAACTTTATTCCGTCCGTTACCTCTAAAACATACTCTTCCTTGTCCTCTCCCCAGAAGTTTCCCAAATCTTCCGGAGGTGTCAGTAATAATTCATACGAATACCCTACTATCGTATCAAATGAATTTATCTGGCCAAATGCAAGAAACAAATCCCCTGTGCTTATATATTTATCAATAACTATAACCGGCTCCATATTCCCATTCAATAACTTTTTAACCCTTAACTGTACGGTGCTGCCGCCCGGCCCATTTGATTCCAGTTCTGCACTATATTGGTTTCTTTTATTTATAGTAAGACGGTTTATCTCAGCTTCTGTACCCTGTGCCTTAAATTCTGTTACTATATTCATCTTATCAAAATATGCGCTGTCTATTGTTATAAGTTTCTTCTCGTTTTGAATTACCGCAGAGTTATTCTTGTCTTCATATATTTTTTCCTTACCGTCTTCCTGCTTTAGCGTAAAAATTTTGAACAAATTCGCTCCATAGCCACTTACCAATGTACCTGTAATATCTCTAAGCGTACTTTTTTCTTCAGCCAAAGAAAACTCAGTGTTTATCGGTTTTATTACCCCTGTTGTATACTGTATGGGTAACCTGACAGAATGTATACCTGTATAATAAACCTGCTTACTGGTGTCCCCTGCAATATTGTCCATAACCCATAATCCGCTTTCCTTAAATCTATTAAACTTTGCTGTATCATTTGCCGGAATAATAATTCTATGATGCCCCTCTATTATAGCATCAGTAAACATATTCAAACTATCCGTACCATTTGCTATATATAATTTAATGTTATCCGATTTATTAAATAAAACTCCTGCTCCACAATTTTCTGAAACGCTGTAATCAAGAAATTCACATTCATAATACAATCTCGTATATCCCTCATAAAAAGCATAATTTTTCCGTTTTCTTTTCTGCTCTGCCGTATCATAATCCAGTACTGTACCGTAATTTTTCACATACACAGGGTCAATAACCGGCTCCTTGTTCCATTGAAGTACTTTTTCGTGTATTTTTTTCAGCCGCTGTAATCCCTTTTCACTTGTACGTATGGTTCCCCAGTTACGGGCAACATTATCCATAAACTGTATATAATTAGTGAATATCCCCTGAGAAGC
>Ga0079223_10000534_pt1 | contig 19775 bp, 16 predicted proteins | sample Stecom2011_FD_75072 | JGI IMG/M metagenome (GOLD analysis project Ga0079223, IMG submission 75072) | Agricultural soil microbial communities from Utah to study Nitrogen management - Steer compost 2011 | ecosystem: Environmental > Terrestrial > Soil > Agricultural land | place: USA: Utah...
AAAACCTGGGAGGGTTTTGCCGGCGGCGTTGCCGCCAATATACTGCTGGCTTTGCTGTTGTGGTGGTTAACCGGCAGCTCGCTATTGGCGATATTATCGCTTATTGTGCCCACCTCTTTGGTGTCGGTACTGGGGGATCTGCTCGAGAGCATGGTTAAACGCGAGCGCGGCGTTAAAGACAGCAGCGCACTGCTGCCAGGGCATGGCGGGGTGTTGGATCGGATGGACAGTTTAACCGCCGCCGCACCTGTGTTTGCGCTGGTGCTGGTGATGATGCCGCAGGGGCCGTTGGGGTAACCTTATGGAACAAATTACGGTATTGGGTGCAACCGGCTCGGTGGGTGTTAGCACCTTAGACGTGCTGGCCAGGCACCGCGATCGCTATAGCATTTACGCCTTAACCGCCAACAGCAGCTGGCAGCAACTGGCCGCGCAGGTGCACGAGCATCGGCCGCGCTTTGCCGTGCTGGCCGATGCCGCTGCGGCCGAGGCGTTGCGCCATGAGCTGGCCGGCTCGGGCAGCAGCACCGAGGTGTTGGTGGGCGAGCCGGCACTGATGGCCGTGGCGGGCGCCCCCGAGGTCGATACGGTGGTAGCCGCCATCGTCGGTGCGGCGGGTTTGCTGCCCAGTTTTGCCGCGGTTGAAAACGGTAAAAAAATCCTGCTGGCCAATAAAGAGGTGCTGGTGATGGCCGGCGGCCTATTTATGGCCGAGGCGCGCCGCTCGGGGGCGCAGATACTGCCCATCGACAGCGAGCACAATGCGATTTTTCAGTGTTTGCCCGTGCAGCAAGCGCTGGCGGCAGGCTGTGAGTTTGCCGACCTTGGTGTGCGCAAAATATTGCTCACCGCCTCGGGGGGGCCGTTTCGCGACACGCCCATAGCGCAGCTAAAAAATGTAACACCAGCGCAAGCCTGTGCTCATCCCAACTGGGATATGGGGCAAAAAATCTCGGTCGACTCCGCCACCATGATGAACAAAGGCTTGGAGCTAATAGAAGCCTGCTGGCTGTTTAACTGCAGCCCGAGCGACATAGAGGTGCTGATTCACCCGCAGAGCGTGATCCACTCGATGGTCGAATACATTGACGGCTCGGTGCTGGCGCAATTGGGCAACCCGGATATGCGAACACCCATCGCCCACGCTCTAGGCTGGCCCGAGCGGGTAGCCTCGGGGGTGCCGGCGCTGGATATGGTGGCCGCCGCTAGGCTGGACTTTAGCGCCCCCGATTACCAGCGTTTTCCGTGTTTATTACTGGCGCAGCAAGCGGCCAGCATGGGGCAGACGGCGCCGGCGGTATTAAATGCCGCCAACGAGGTGGCAGTGGCGGCATTTTTACAAGGCAACTTGGCTTTTAGCGATATTGCTCACGTTAATAGCAAGGTATTATTGGCCGCACAATTAACTGAACCGGTGGATTTAGCCGCTGTCCAATTGGCCGACGCAACGGCGCGCCAACACGCACAAAAGTTGGTTGCTGAACCGCTTGGCGGTTAATAATCTGAAACAGCTTTGTTGGCCGCTACAAATAAGCCAGATCGTGAGATAAAACACAGCAATAGCGTTAAGCGCATTAGCAAAATGGGGTAACAGTGGGAATACTGCAAATTTTATTCTGGTTTTTTGTGGCCATTGTCGTATTGGTAACCATCCATGAGTTTGGTCATTTTTATGTGGCCAGGCGCTGCGGCGTTAAGGTGTTGCGCTTTTCGGTGGGCTTCGGCAAAGTGCTGCTGCGCGGCTACGATAAAGCCGGCACCGAGTACGCACTGTCGGCCATACCGCTGGGTGGCTACGTCAAAATGCTCGATGAGCGCGAGGGCAATGTAGCCCCTGGCGAGCTGAGCCAAGCGTTTAACCGTCAAAGCGTGGCAAAGCGCATCGCCATTGTGTTGGCCGGTCCTGCGGCTAATTTTATCCTTGCGGTATTGATTTTTTGGCTGCTGCTGGCCTCCAGCGGTGTGCGCGGTATTGCGCCGGTAATCGGCTCGGTGACGCCGGGCTCGGTGGCGGCTGCCGCCAACCTCGAGCAAGGGCAAGAGATACTGGCTGTGGACGGCGTGCCCACCGCCTCGTGGCAAGAGGTACAACAACAGCTGTTGCGCCGTTTAGGCGAGAGCGGCCCGATCACCTTTACCACCCGTTATATCGATTCTAGTTTGCGTTATCAGTCAGAGGCACAGCTGCACGGCTGGCTGCGCGGCGAGAGCGAGCCCGAGCCGCTGGCGGGCTTGGGGGTAAAACCCTTTATGCCGCAGGTCGAGGCCATTACCGCTGCGGTAAACCCCGGCAGCCCAGCCGCTAAGGCAGGCTTGATCCCGGGCGATAAAATCATCGCCGCCAACGATCAGCCGATCGAGTCAGCGCAACAGTGGATCGATTACGTTAAGGCCCGCCCCGGCCAGAGCGTCGAGGTGCTGCTAGAGCGCGACGGACAATCGCTAACCGTCACCATGACGCCAGCTACGGTAACTGAAAACGGTCAGAGCTTTGGCCGAGTTGGCATGGCGATAGCGCCAGGGCAGTGGCCGGCCGACATGATCCGTGTGCGCGACTACTCTTTACTGAGCGGTTTTGTCGCTGGGGTAGAAAAAACATGGGAAACTTCGGCTTTTGTTTTATTGTCCGTTAAGAAGCTGATATTTGGGGAAATTTCGACAAAAAACTTGAGTGGAGCAATCACCATTGCTAAGGTTGCGGGCTCTGAGGCTGAAAACGGCTGGCGCAGCTTTCTGGGGTTTTTAGCGTTGCTGAGTGTATCGCTTGGTGTGTTTAATTTATTGCCGATACCGGTGCTTGATGGCGGTCACTTAATGTACTACTTGATTGAGCTCGTCAAGGGCACCCCAGTATCCGATCGTGTGCAGGCCATGGGTTATCAGCTGGGGTTAGTGATGGTCATAGGCCTGACGGTACTCGCGCTTTATAACGACATCATGAGGCTCTAATCCAATAGCGGACCAGTAGCCTTCGGGTGTAGCCCGATGGTTAGCGGGCGTTGTGTTTGTGCAAATTCATAATCCAAAAATAGAACGAACTATATGATGCAAGTTTTCATTCGATTATTCGGCCTGCTGTTGGCGCTGTGCTTCTCGGTTGCGGTACACGCGCAGACCTTTCGGGTCAATGATATACGTGTTGAGGGCTTGCAGCGGGTATCTGCCGGTACTGTGTTTAGCGCGCTGCCGATCAGGGTGGGTGACACGCTGACGGAGGTCGAGCTGCAGCGGGCAACTCGCGAGCTGTTTAAGGTAGGGCTGTTTACCGACGTCTCGATTGGCCGCGACGGCGATGTGCTGGTGCTGATGGTGAAAGAGCGTCCCGCCATTAACGAGATCAGCATCGAAGGCAACAAAGTTATTAAAACAGAGCAGCTGATGGAGAGCCTAACCGATAACGGTTTATCCGAAGGGCAGATCTACCAAAGCGCTACGTTAAACGGTATCAGTCAGGCGCTAGAGCGCGAGTACATCGGCCAAGGGCGCTATGGTGCCTCGGTGGATATCGCGGTAGAAGATCTACCGCGCAACCAGGTTAAAGTGCTCATCACTATTAACGAGGGTGAGACCGCGCGGATTAAAAAAATCAACGTGGTGGGTAACCAAGCTTTTGACAACGAAACCCTATTAAAGCTGTTCGAGCTAAAAACCACCGGCTGGTTTTCTTGGATCTCGGGCAACGACAAGTACAACCGCGAAAAACTCACCGGCGATATCGAGCGAGTCGAGTCTTACTACCTCGACCGCGGTTACTTAGGCTTTAGGCTCGACTCCACCCAAGTGTCTTTAAGCCCCGATAAATCGCAAGTGTTTATTACCCTCAACATCCAAGAGGGTGATGTTTACAAGGTCAGTGACATAGACTTGGCGGGCGATCCGGCCATATCCGAGCAGTACATCCGACGCTTGATCTTGTTGCGAGAGGGAGACACCTTCTCGCAAACGTTAATGACCACCACCTCTGAGTATATTACCAACCGCTTGGGCAATGAGGGTTATACCTTTGCCGAGGTAGAGGGGATTCCAGAGCGCAACGAAGAAGATAAAACGGTTAAAGTCACCTTTTTTATCGACCCCAAAAAGCGCGCTTATGTTCGCCGGATAAACTTTCGCGGTAACACCAGCACCAAAGACGACGTGCTGCGCCGCGAGATGCGCCAAATGGAAGGCGGCTCTGCCTCTACCGCCCAAATCGAGCATTCAAAAATTAGGCTGGAGCGCTTAGGTTACTTTAAAGAGGTGAAGGTCGATACGGTCGAGGTGCCAGGCATCGCCGACCAAGTGGATGTGGACTTCACCGTCGAGGAGCAACCTTCGGGCAGCTTGGGCTTGCAAGTCGGTTATGCAGAGTACTCGGGTTTGCTGTTGTCGGGTAATATCCAGCAGAGCAACTGGTTTGGCACAGGCAAACAAGTTGGCATATCGGCCAGCCATTCTAAGTACCAAACCGCTTACAGCTTTAACTACAACGATCCTTACTTTACCCCCGACGGTGTAAGCCGAGGTTTTGATCTGTATTACCAAAGCAGTGACTACGGCCAGATTAACGTGGCCGGCTACAGCACCGACATTTTTGGCGGCAACGTAAGCTTTGGTTACCCGATCTCAGACATCGAGCGGTTAAACTTTAGCCTTGGGTTTCGTAACTTAACGGTTAAGGCTAACTCCTCCTACACTGTGCGCGAGATTATGCGCACACCACTGTACGGCGCTAATACAGAGTATATTACCCAGAGCCAGTACCTTGATTTGCTGGATAAGCTCGGGCAAAGCAATGACTTTCCGTACAATGATATCGATGCCCTGCCAGTACCCTCGGACGCAAACGATGTAAACCGCATTAAAGGTGAGCCTGGTTATTTGGATGTGAATGGCCGCGAGTTTCACGACTTTGTGTTTAAAGCCGCTTGGGCTAAATCGACGCTTAACCGTGGCATCTTGGCAACCCGCGGCGCCTCGCAGCGGCTGGGGATCGAAGCTGCTTTGCCGGGGGGGGATCTGGAGTATTACAAGATCGGTTATGACGCGCAGATGTTCCAGCCGCTCACCCGTAGTTTGACCCTGCGTCTGCGCGGTAGCCTTGGTTATGCCAACTCGTACGGTAAGACCAATAAACTGCCGTTTTTTGAGCATTACTACGCCGGTGGTTTTGGCTCGGTACGTGGTTTTGAGCGTAACAGCTTAGGGCCGCGCGCCACACCTACAGAGGGCCAACATACTGTTTACACAACGTGGGACGACCTAAACGGCGATGGCATACGCAGCCAGGACGAGCTGGGCGGTTTCGTTAACGTTTTATGTGAGGACCCAGAGCTGGGTGGCTTTGGCGGAAGCACCACGTGTCGCCCTGGCCAGTTAATGACCAACCCAAGCAGGCAAGTGGACGATCGCAGTCGCTCGTTTGGCGGTAACTTTTTAATCGAAACTAGCCTCGAGGTGCTGTTTCCTCTGCCGTTTATCGAAGATCAGCGCTCCTTCCAGACCGCTTTCTTTATCGATGCCGGTAATGTTTTCGATTCGAGCTGTAGTTCTACCCAGTATAACTGTTATGATTTCGCTCTTGATCGCATCAGTTCGGCGGCTGGTATTGGGCTGACCTGGATTTCGGCTTTTGGGCCTTTGACTTTCAGCGTGTCTAAACCGCTGCATCAAAACGAATACGATCGCGACGAGGGCTTCCAGTTTTCGATGGGACGCACCTTTTAACACAGCACTTGAGCTAAACGGGTTGTTGCTGCAGGGCGTATAACAACAGACAGATGTTTAAAACTATAACTACGACTACAATTTTATAGAGGAATACGTTGTGAAGATTGTGAAAAATTTGCTACTGGCCGTAACCTTAACTGCAGCAGCGGGGGCAGCACTGGCTGCCGATAAGGTGGTTGTGTTGGATATGCAGGCGGCCATGTTGGGCACCGATCTGGCTAAAAAGAGCATAGAAGCACTGCAAAAAGATTCCGAGTTCACCGCCGTGCGCGCCAAGCTAGAAAGCTTAGTGGCCGACATTAAAGCCCTGCAAGAAAGTGCCGAAAAAAACGCCATGACCTGGTCGGACGACAAGCTTAGCGAGCATCGCAAAAAGGTTGAGTACTTGCGTGCCGATTACGAGCTGGCGCAAAAGAAACTGCAAAGCGAGCAGCAAGATGTGCTGCAGCGGGTTCAGCAAGAGCTGGCGCCTAAAGTGCGTCCAGTACTGGAAAAGCTGATCGAAGACGAAAAAATCAGCATGATTATCAATGCCCAATCTGTTTTTCACGCCGATGCCAGTCATGATATTACGGCTAAATTAATCGAGCGTTTAAACAAGTCGCAATAATTTATCTGGATAGAGTGAGTGACTAACTACACCCTCCGCCAGTTAGCGGACTACCTCAGCGCTGATATAGACTCCAGCAATGCCGGTTTAACGATAACCGGCATTGCTGGTTTGACGACGGCCAAAAGCGATCAAATCAGCTTTTTAAGTGGCCCTTCGTATCTTAAGTACTTGCCGCAGTGTCAGGCCGGCGCGGTTATGCTTCGCCCGGAAGATGCGGCGCGTTATCAAGGCGCCAAATTACTGATCGATAACCCTTACTTGGCCTACGCTCGCCTGAGCAAACTGTTCGATCAAAGCCATGATAAAATCGAGCGCTCGGTGCACCCCTCGGCGGTGATCGCCAAGGGCGTTAAGCTGGGTAAAAATATCAGCGTCGCGGCCAATGCGGTTATTGACCGCGACGTGGTGATCGGTGATGACTCGATCATTGGCGCAGGTTGCTACATAGGCCCAAACGTGTGCATCGGCGCGCGCGCTCAGATCGCCGCCAATGCCTCTATTTACCACTCGGTTGTGATCGGCGATGACGTGTTACTGCACAGCGGTTGCGTGATTGGCGCCGACGGTTTTGGCTTTGCGCCCGATAAAGACAACCGCTGGTGTAAAATCTATCAACTGGGCAGTGTTATTATCGGCGATCGAGTCGAAATAGGGGCCTCGACCACCATTGATCGGGGCGCACTAGAGGACACTGTGATTTGCGATGGCGTTAAAATCGACAACCAAGTCCATATTGCTCATAACTGCCGCATCGGTGAAAACACCGCCATCGCCGCCAATTGCGGCTTAGCCGGCAGTACCTCGATAGGGCGCAACTGCACCTTAGCCGGCGCTGTAGGTATCGTCGGCCACATCGATGTGACCGATAACGTTCATATTACCGGCATGACGATGGTGACAAAATCGATCACAACTCCCGGCAGTTACAGCTCTGGCAGCAGCGCCATCGACACCCGCGAGTGGCGTAAAAACGCTGTTCGTTACAACCAGCTGAATGAGATAGTCTCTAGGGTTAAAGCTCTAGAAAATGATCGTAATAAATAAATCGACCCCAAAGAGGCTGCCTAAAGGTGTGCTTCACGGTGGAATCAATCTGCGTATTAGTGCTAATAAGGCCACATAAAACATGATGGACGTAAATAAAATTCGAGAATACCTTCCGCACCGCTATCCGATGCTTTTGGTCGATCGTGTCGTGGAGTTGGTGGAGGGCGAATCTATTGTCGCCTACAAAAACATCACCATCAACGAAGAGGTGTTTAACGGACACTTTCCAGAGTTTCCCGTGTTTCCTGGGGTTATGATTCTGGAGGCCTTAGCACAGGCATCCGGTGTGCTCGGTTTTAAAACCATGAACAAAAAGCCCGAAGACGGCTCTATTTACTTGTTTGCCGGTGCCGACGACGTACGCTTTAAGCGTCAGGTCATCCCCGGCGATCGACTGCAATTGGAATCGCAAATTATCTCCTCTAAACGAGGGGTGTGGAAGTTCTCTTGTAAGGCGACCGTTGACGGTGAGCTGGCTGCCTCGGCGACCATTCTTTGTGCCGACCGTAAAGTCTAACAAGAGGCTCGGCTGATTTGACTTTGATCGCCCCCCAAGCAGTTATTCACCCAGACGCAAAACTTGCCGATGATGTAAGAGTAGGGCCGTGGACCCTTATTGGCCCCGATGTTGAGATCGGTGCTGGCAGTGTTATTGCGTCACACGTTGTGATTAAAGGACCGACGCGGATAGGTAAAAACAATCAAATCTATCAGTTCTCAACCGTCGGCGAAGACACCCCAGATTTAAAATACAATGGCGAGCCCACCCGCCTTGTGATTGGCGATCATAATATTATTCGCGAAGGCGTGACCATCCACCGGGGCACGGTACAAGATCGCTCCGAAACCACCATAGGCAATCACAACCTGATTATGGCTTACGTCCACATAGGTCACGACAGCGTGCTTGGCGACCACTGTATCTTGGTCAACAACACCTCCCTTGCCGGACACGTAGTGGTAGGCGATTGGGCGATTTTAAGTGGCTTCACCCTAGTGCATCAGTTTTGTCATATCGGCGCCCATAGCTTTAGCGGCATGGGTAGCGCCATCGGTAAAGATGTGCCTGCCTATGTCTTGGTCAATGGTGCGCCGGCGGCGGCAAAAAGTATTAACGCCGAGGGGCTGCGCCGGCGCGGTTTTAACAAAGATGAAATAGCCGCTGTTAGCCGCGCGTTTAAAGTCATCTACCGGCGTGGTTTTACGGTGGATGAGGCGTTGTTGCAGCTTGAGCAGTTGGCGCTTGAGTGTCCAGCCGTGAGGCCCATGATCGATTCACTGACTGTTTCTAAACGCGGCATAGTCCGCTGACAAAAACCATGACAAAAACGCTGAGAGTCGGCATCGTCGCCGGAGAGGCCTCGGGCGATATATTAGGCGCAGGTTTAATCCGCGCGTTAAAAAAACACTACCCTTGCGTCGAGTTTTCTGGCATCGGTGGGCCGCGTATGTTGGCAGAAGGGTTTCACTCTTTTTTTCCGCAAGATCGACTGGCGGTGATGGGGTTGGTTGAGCCCCTAAAGCGCTTGCCCGAGTTGCTGCGCATTCGCGGTTTTTTGTTAGAGCATTTTAGTCAACAGCCGCCCGCGGTATTTATTGGCATCGACTCACCCGATTTTAATTTAACCTTAGAAGAAAAATTGCATAACTGTGGGGTTAAAACCGCACACTATGTCAGTCCGTCAGTTTGGGCGTGGCGCCAGGGGCGGATTAAAAAAATTCGCCGCGCGGTCGACCTCATGTTGACGCTGCTGCCGTTTGAGGCGCAGTTTTATCGCACTCATAATGTACCTGTGCAGTTTGTTGGCCACAGGTTGGCCGACGATATCCCGCTGCAAACCGATTTCGTTCAAGCCCGTGAAAAACTCAAGCTGGATTTTCCCGTCGAAACCCCAGTAGTGGCTTTGTTGCCCGGCAGTCGGCACAGCGAGGTGGAGCGTTTGGGGCCGGTTTTTTATCAAGCCGCGCGCCTGTGTTTAAAGCAACGCCCAGGGTTGCGGTTTGTGCTGCCGGCGGCTACCGGGCAACGCTATCGGCAAATACATCAACAGCTCAGCGAGTACAGTGATCTGCCCATCACCTTAATCCAGGGTCAATCCCACGAGGTAATGGCAGCTGCCGATGTGGTGGTGCTGGCCTCGGGTACCACCGCGCTCGAGGCGATGCTGTTAAAAAAGCCCATGGTGGTCAGCTATAAAATGGCGTGGTTGTCGTACCAGATAATCTCCTCAATGGTTAAGGTGCCCTATGTGTCGCTGCCCAATTTATTGGCCGACCAAGCGCTGGTGCCAGAGCTGTTGCAAAACGCCGCCACCGCCGACAATATTGCCGCCGAAGTGCTACAGTATTTTGATAACCCACAAGAGGTCACAGCCCTTAAAGAGCGTTTTTTGCAACTGCACAACACCCTGCGTTGCAACGCGAGCGCCACCGCTGCAGAGGCGATTGTCCGCTTAATAGAAGGCCAGCCGCAGCCGGCAGCCGACCCCCTCGAGCCGATTTAAAGGTTTATGTTATGGAGCCATTTGTTTCTATTTATAACGGGACATTGGCCGCCGGTGTCGACGAGGTGGGCCGTGGGCCACTGGCGGGCGATGTCGTGGCCGCCGCGGTAATACTCGACCCTAAGCAGCCCATAGAGGGGCTTGCCGACTCTAAAAAGCTAACGCAAAAACGGCGCGAGTATCTTTTTGCCGCCATCCAAGAGCGTGCTTTAAGCTATTGCATCGCCCGCGCCAGCGTCACCGAAATCGACTCGATCAATATCTTGCAAGCCAGCCTGCTGGCGATGCAGCGCGCGGTGGAGGGGCTGTCGATCGAGCCCGAGCACGTGTGGGTCGATGGCAATAAAATCCCCCGCTGGCGCTTTAGCGCCGAGGCGGTTGTCAAAGGCGATAGCCGGGTTGGCGCCATAAGTGCGGCCTCTATTTTAGCCAAGGTAACTCGCGATGCCGAGATGACAGAGTTTGATAAAATTTACCCAGGCTACGGCTTTGCCGGTCACAAAGGTTACCCGACCAAGATGCATATGGCGGCGTTACAACAACTGGGGGTTACCCCGATCCACCGCCGCTCCTTTGCACCCGTCAAGCAACAGCTTGAGCAATTGACTATTTTTTAACGGTATCTATGACTGCACAATTTGTTCATCTTCGATTGCACACAGAGTACTCGCTGTCGGATAGTTTAGTTCGTATTAAACCCCTCGCCGCGCGGTTGCGCGAGCTTGATATGCCCGCCTGTGGCATAACCGATCAAACCAATTTTTACGGATTAATAAAATTTTATAAGGCCATGCAAGGGCAGGGTATTAAGCCCATTGTCGGCTGTGATTTTTTAGTCAATGGCATTGACTCAGAGGCCAAGCCAACCTTGATGACTCTGTTGGCGATGAACAATATCGGCTACAAAAATATTATCGCGCTTATCTCACGAGCCTATCAAAAAGGTCAGCAACAGGGCGTAGCCTATGTCGAGCGCGGTTGGGTGGGCGAGTTTGCCGACGGTGTTATTGCCCTATCAGGTGGGCGCCTAGGGGATATTGGCCTGTCGCTTTTATCTGGCCGCAACGCCCAGGCTCGCCTTGAGCTGAGCCACTGGATGGAAGTGTTTCCTGGACGGTTTTACCTCGAGCTGCAGCGCACCGGGCGTGAATACGAAGAATCTTACCTGCACTCGGCGGTGGCGCTGGCCGACGAGCTGCAATGCCCGGTAGTGGCAACCAACGATGTGCGCTTTTTGCACGCCGACGACTTCGAGGTTCACGAGGCTCGGGTGTGCATCGCCGAGGGCCGAGCGCTGGACGACCCGCGCCGCGAGCGGCGTTATTCCGAGCAACAGCACTTGCGCTCGACCGAGCAAATGCAGCAGCTGTTTAGTGATCTTCCCGAGGCTTTGGAAAACACCCTAGAGATTGCCAAGCGCTGCACGGTCAATATCCAGTTGGGCGAATATTACCTGCCCCAATACCCTATTCCAGAGGGTATGACTGAAAACGAATTTTTTGAAAAAGTTTGTCTAGAAGGGATGGACAAACGTCTGGCAAAAATTTTAGATAAAGCCCAGCCCGATTACGCGCAGCGCTATCAGGTGTACCGCGACCGGATGCAATTTGAGTTAGACATCATCTTGCAGATGGGATTTCCCGGTTATTTTTTAATTGTAATGGACTTTATTCGCTGGGCCAAAGAAGACGGTATCCCGGTGGGTCCGGGGCGCGGCTCCGGTGCCGGCTCGCTGGTGGCTTATTCGCTGGAAATCACCGACATAGACCCACTGCAATACGACCTACTGTTTGAGCGGTTTCTAAACCCAGAGCGGGTGTCGATGCCCGACTTTGACGTCGACTTTTGCATGGAGAACCGCGATCGGGTTATCAACTACGTGGCCGAGGCTTATGGCCGTGATGCGGTAAGCCAGATCATTACCTTTGGCACCATGGCGGCAAAGGCCGTGGTGCGCGATGTGGCGCGAGTGCTGGGCAAGCCTTACGGCTTAGCCGATAAACTGTCAAAGATGATTCCTGCCACACCGGGCATGACCCTCAAAGATGCCCTGGCCGAGGTCGATATGCTGCGCGAGCTGCTCGAGACCGACGCCGATGCGCAAGAGATTTGGGATATGGCGGTTAAGCTCGAGGGCTTAACCCGCAACGTGGGCAAGCACGCCGGTGGCGTTGTTATAGCCCCCAATCAACTGATCGATTTCTCGCCGCTGTCCTGTGATGAGTCAGGTAATGGCTTGGTGACTCAGTACGATAAAGACGATGTTGAAGACGCCGGCTTGGTGAAGTTTGACTTTCTTGGCCTGCGAACACTGACGATCATCGACTGGGCCATGGCCATGGTGAACGCCCAGCGGGCGAAAAGCAATTTGCCAGCGCTGGATATTAGCGCCATTGATCTGGAAGATAAACCGACCTTTGAGCTGTTAAAACGCGCCGAGACCACGGCGGTGTTTCAGCTTGAATCGCGCGGTATGAAAGATCTGATAAAACGTTTAAAGCCCGACAACCTCGAAGAGATGATTGCCCTGGTGGCGCTGTTCCGCCCAGGGCCATTGGACTCGGGCATGGTGACCGACTTTGTTAACCGCAAACACGGTAAAGCCGAGGTCGCCTATCCCGATGCCAAGTACCAACATAAATGCTTAGAGCCGATCCTTAAGCCAACCTACGGCGTGATCGTCTATCAAGAGCAAGTGATGCAGATCGCCCAAGAGCTGGCAGGTTACAGCTTAGGCGGTGCCGACTTGCTGCGCCGCGCTATGGGTAAGAAAAAACCCGAAGAGATGGCCAAACAGCGTGAGATATTCGCTCAGGGCGCTAAAGCCAAAGGCATTGATCCAGATCTGGCGACAAAAATCTTTGATCTGGTAGAAAAGTTTGCCGGTTACGGTTTTAACAAGTCACACTCGGCCGCTTACGCATTAGTGTCGTACCAAACCGCGTGGCTAAAAACCCATTATCCCGCTCACTTTATGGCTGCCACCATCAGCTCTGACATGGACAAAACCGATAAAGTGGTCACCTTTATCGAAGAGTGCCGCAGCATGGGGCTGGCTCTCTTGCCGCCGGATGTCAACCGAGGCGCGTTAAAGTTTACGGTGGATGACGACAATAACGTGATCTATGGCTTAGGCGCTATTAAAGGTTTGGGTGAGGGCCCGGTAGAGAGCATTATCCAGGCCCGCGAGAGTGGCGGTCCGTTTAAAGATCTATTCGATTTTTGCGCCCGAGTCGATCCACGTAAAGTCAACAAACGCGCGCTAGAGGCCTTGGTACGCTCTGGCGCTGTCGACACCTTAGGGCCAAACCACAGCTTAGATTACGACCGCGCGGTTATGTTTGCCGCTATCGGCGAGGCGGTCAAAGCGGCCGAGCAAAGCGCCGCCAACGCCAGCGCCGGTATGAGCGATTTGTTTGGCGATGTAATACCGGCAGCGGCCAACGCCGAAGACGCCTACCGCGAGTTTGCTCGGGTGCGCCCCTGGACCATGAAAGAGCGTTTAACCGCCGAGAATGAAACCCTGGGCTTGTATTTAACCGGTCATCCGATCGATGAGTACGACCAAGAGATCAACTTTCTAGTGTCCTCACGCATTGCCAATATCACCCCGGATAAAAGCAGCCAGCGTATTGGTGGGCTGGTGGTCGCCACTCGCACCATGAGGACCAAACGCGGCGACACCATGGCATTTGTCACCCTGGATGATCGCACCGGACGCATCGAAATTGCAGTGTTTTCAGATACCTTTAACGAGTGCCGTGAATTATTGGTTAAAGATGCACTGCTGCTGATTGAGGGGCAGGTAAGCCACGATGAGTACAGCAACAGCCTAAAAATGCGCGCCGATGCGGTGCGCAACTTAGCCGAGGTACGCCAGGAAAAAGCCCGCGCTTTGTGTTTGTCGCTTAACGCCGGTGAGCTGAGCAGCAATACCGCAGCCCGATTACGCCAGTGTCTCGAGCCGTATCGCGATGGCAAATGTCCTATTGTCATAAACTATCAGCGCTCCGACGCCCGCTGCCAGCTGCGTTTGGGCCAGCAGTGGAGTGTGCGCCCCGAGGACGATCTATTGCAGCGGCTAAGAGATGAGTTTGGCGCCGATAGCGTGCGGCTTGATTATCGCTAAAAATCAAGCACTTATACGCTTAAAGAGGGTTGTTTAGGGCACTAACAGCTGTAAATTTAGTTAGACAAACCATGGTTAAGCTTTAGGGCACTAAGCAATAAATGCGGCTATTTAACGATAATAAGAGCTGTACGCTACGCTTAGGTCGCGCAAAAACGATGGTGTTTTTGCGTTTGTTGCCAAGGGTTAACCCCCTTAATACTTCTCTTCTTCCCTGCGGTCGAGCGCGCCCACATCCAAAAACGGCGAGGCGTCTAGGGTCTCGGCATCCATCATTGCAGCCACTCGTTGCAGCGACGCAATGATCATTCCTTGCTCCCAATCTTTAAGGTTTTTAAAGCGTCTGACAAAGTCATCTTGCAGCGCGGTGGGCGCGTTTTCTAAAATTTTATTGCCTTTGTGGGTCAGCTGCGGGTAGACCTTGCGCTTGTCCTGTTGCGACCGCACACGGGTCACCAGCTCGCGCTTCTCAAGTCGGTCAAGCACAGTGGTGACGGTGGCTTGCGACAAACTCATGTCGCGCGCCAGCTCGCTTATGGTCATATCACCTTTGTTGCGTAAGGTTTGCAGTAACAGCAATTGCGGCCCGGTGACCGATGCGATTTTAACCAACCTTTTAGAGTGTAGGTCGGTAGCGCGAATAACCCGTCGCAGGGATACCAGTACTTCCTCGATCTTATCCATTGTTGCATCCTGATTGGAAAGCGCCAGATTATAGGCAATTCTTGCTTCAAGCCCTAATGCTTCTGAGTCGGCATAGTAGCGGGTTGCGTTAGCCATAATAGTACCTCGTTTAATGGGTGCATTTCTGGACATGCCAAAATGCATAGTGTACTATACATTTCAATTTAGACCACTAAGCAAATGGCTTGGCGCCTATAAGCCGCTGCAACAACAGCCGCCTATAGGCTAAAACGTTCAGCTTTAGTGGCCCAGGTACTTTTACCAAAAGTAGGGACTTACCTTTTTTTATGAGTGATTCAGACACAGTGGTATTGCGTCACCCCACAGCGGCCGATGGCTACGCTGTGAATCAGTTGGTCGCCGCCAACCCACCGCTCGACCCCAACTCCATCTACTGCAATTTACTGCAGTGCTCACACTTTGCCGATACCGCGATAGCCGCTTTTAAAAATAAGCAGCTGGTGGGCTTTGTCTCGGGCTACGTATTGCCCAACGAGCCTAACGTGCTGTTTGTGTGGCAGTTGGTGGTCGATCCTGCAGCCCGTGGGCTAGGGTTGGCTAAAAAGCTTGTTCGCGCACAGCTGGCCAGCGATGCCTGTAAAAACGTGACGCACCTGCACACCACGATTACCCCCGACAACGAAGCCTCGTGGGGGGTGTTTAAATCATTGGCGCGGGATTTAAACGCCGATTTAAACAGCGATGTTTATTTTTCCAAGCAGAGCCACTTTGGTGGCGTCCACGATGACGAGCACCGCTTGATCATAGGGCCGTTTAAAGGTTAACCAGATCCATTAAGCGGGTACGTAGCCTTGTGGGGTTCGTCCCGTTAATAAAAATACAAGCTAACTTGCAACAGATTATTTATTGAGGAAATAGCATGAAAATTTTTGACGAAATGGAATCAGAAGTTCAATCCTATGCGCGGTCTTTTCCGGTGGTGTTTAACAAAGCCAAAGATTGCTATTTGTACACTGATTCGGGCGATCGCTACATCGACTTTTTGTCGGGCGCGGGCTCGTTAAACTACGGACACAACAACAACAACATCAAACAAGCCCTGGTTGACTATATCGCCGAAGATGGCATCGCCCACGGTTTGGATATGCACAGCTCGGCCAAGCGCAAGTTTTTAGAAGTGTTCCGCGATAAGATTTTAGCACCACGTGATATGGAGTACGTATTGCAGTTTACCGGCCCCACCGGCACCAACGCGGTAGAGGCTGCACTTAAAATTGCACGTAAAATTACCGGTCGCAACAACGTTGTATCCTTTACCAATGGCTTTCACGGCTGCTCTTTAGGCGCAGTAGCGGTTACCGGTAACCAGCACCACCGTGGCGGCGCCAATGTATCGCTCAGCGATGTTGACCGTATGCCATTTTGTGGCTACTACGGCCGCGATGTCGATACCGTTAAAATGATGGACAAGCTGCTATCGGATCCCTCTAGTGGTATCGATATGCCAGCGGCCATGATCTTAGAGGCGGTGCAGGGTGAGGGCGGTTTAAACGTGGCAACCAACGACTGGTTGCAAGCGGTTGCCAAGCTTTGTAAAAAGCATGACATTCTGTTGATTTTGGATGACATTCAAGCAGGCTGTGGCCGTACAGGTCCTTTCTTTAGCTTTGAGAACGCGGGTATTAAACCAGACATTATTACCCTGTCCAAATCCTTAAGCGCCTACGGTTTGCCCTTTGCTGTGGTGCTGCTTAAGCCCGAGCTGGATCAGTGGGAGCCAGGCGAGCACAATGGTACCTTCCGTGGTAATAACCACGCGTTTGTTACCGCTGCTGCAGCCATCGAACACTACTGGAGCGATAACAAACTGGAGCTGGCGGTCAATGAAAAAGCCGACATCGTCACCAAGCGCTTTAAAAAGATCATCAACGCCCACGGCGAAATCGCCCTTGGTTTAAAAGGACGCGGTTTGATGCAAGGCATCGACTGTCGCAGTGGCGATCTGGCGGCAAAAGTGTGCGCACAAGCGTTTAAAAACGGTGTGGTCATTGAAACATCGGGTAATCACAGCCAGATTGTTAAATGTTTTTGTCCACTGACCATTTCCATTGAAGCGCTCAACGAAGGTCTGGATAAACTGGAACAAAGCTTTGCTGAAGTGTTTGCCTCAGAGAAAGTAAAAAAAGCGTCATAATTGCCGCACATTAACACTAAGCGGGCGGTCTGTGATCGCCCTACAGAATTTATGGTTAGGAGTACAAGATGATAGTTAGGCACTTGAAAGAAGCCGAAAAAACCGATCGAAAAATCGTCAGTGAAGGCTGGGACAGCACCCGCTTGTTGTTAAAAAATGACGGCATGGGTTTTTCCTTTCACATCACCACCATCTACCGGGGTGCCGAGCTGCATCTGCACTATCAAAACCACCTCGAGACCGTGTACTGCATTAGCGGTTATGGCTCGGTTGAGACAGTCGCCGACGGCAAGGTGTACCAAATTGAACCCGGCACTGTGTACAACCTAAACCTTAACGATAAGCATATTTTACGCGCCGATGAAGAAATGAAATTGGCGTGTGTTTTTAACCCACCGCTGCACGGCAAAGAAGTTCACAATGCCGAAGGCGCCTATGAGTTAGAAGCCGAAGAAGTTTCAGATTAATCGAGCAAAGTTAACACTTGGTAAGTCCTACAAGGCGGTTATACTTTAACCGCCTGGGGCACTTTAAAAGGTAACAGCATGAGTCACACAGTAGAGAAAATCGGTGGCACCTCAATGAGTGAATACTCGGCGGTGCGCGATAACGTCATCCTTAAAGGCGTTAATTGTAGCGAGCCTTACAACCGCGTATTTATTGTCTCCGCTTACGGCGGTATCACCGATCTTCTACTCGAGAACAAAAGCAACGGTAAGCCTGGGGTGTACGGTTTGTTTGCCAACACCAAACACGATGATGAATGGCACGAGGCGCTAGAGCTGCTGCGTGAGAAAGTGTTTGCCATAAACCACACGCTGTTTGGCGACACCGAGCTTGGCCGCCAAGCCGACGAGTTTATCTCGACCCGCTTAAACGATGCCGAGCGGGTGTTAAACGATCTGCAACGCTTGTGTCAGCACGGGCACTTTGAGCTGCAAACTCACTTGTTTACCGTACGTGAAATGCTCGCCAGTATTGGCGAGGCACACAGTGCTTGGAATATGGCCCATCTGTTAAAGCGTGACGGTATTAACGCACGTTTTATCGACTTGTCAGGCTGGCAAGCCGAGGGCGCAGAGAGCCTCGATACCATGGTTCGCCAAGCTTTTGCCGATGTCGACTACGACAACGAGCTGCCCATCGTCACAGGTTACACCCATTGTGATACGGGTTTAATGGCAAGCTTTGACCGAGGTTACAGCGAGATGACCTTTAGCCGCATCGCTGTAATAACCGGTGCGCGCGAGGCAATCATCCATAAAGAGTATCACCTCAGCAGCGCCGACCCGCGTTTGGTGGGGGCCGAAAAAGTAGTGCCTATTGGGCGCACCAACTATGACGTTGCCGATCAGCTAGCCAATTTAGGCATGGAGGCTATCCACCCGCGGGCCGCCAAAGGTTTGCGCCAAGCCGATATTCCGCTGCGGGTTATGAACACCTTTGATCCCGAGCACTCGGGCACCTTGATCACAGGTGATTACGTAAGCGATACCCCAAGGGTTGAGATCATCGCCGGCCGCCGCCGGGTGTACACCATCGAGCTGTTTGACCAAGACATGATGGGCAATATTGATACTTACGACTCCGCCATATTAAAAACCATAGCGCGCTACAAAGCTCATGTGGTCAGTAAAGACATTAACGCCAACACCATTACCCACTATGTGGCGGCAAATTTAAAAACCGTCAATCGTATTCGCCGCGAGCTGGATGAGATCTACCCAGACGCCGAGATCAACACCCGCAAAGTAGCGGTGGTGTCGGCCATTGGCAGCGATATGAAAGTGCCCGGTATGCTGGCCAAAACAGTGTCGGCCTTAAGTGCGGTGAATATCAGTATTCTTGCCATGCACCAGTCTATTCGTCAGGTGGATATGCAGTTTGTCCTCAACGAAGACGACTACGATTTAGCCGTGCAAAGTTTGCACCGCTGCTTGATCGAAGTGCACGACCACGGTGACGCCATATGCGCAGCTTAACGTTTGTTTTGCTGCTCGCCTTAACGGCCACTTTTAGCTCCGCCCAAGACGCCCCCGCCGATGCTCCCGATCAAGCCCTAACAAGCTTGTCGCAAGAGCCAAACCCCGAGCTTGCGCAGCAGTTGGCCGAGGGCGTCGAGAACTTAGACGAGGCCCTGTACCGGCCTTTTATCGAGCGCTATGTGCTGGATGAACTCAGATCCTTGCGCATGGAGATGGCGCAACAGCGGGTAGAGCTTACCGAGCGAATCGTCGACCGTCATGTTGACTCCATCGATCGCGGTGTCAGCTACGCCACCAACTCAATCACCTACTTCTTTTACTTAATTGCCGGCGTCAGCTCGATTTTGGTGTTAGTGGGCTGGAGCTCAATGCGCGATATTAAAGAGCGGATGAATAAAATTGCCGATGAAGAGGTCGGTAAATTAGTCACCGTGTATGAAAAACGTTTGCGCGTTATCGAACATCAACTCACGCAAAAAACCGAGCATATCGATGCCAACCGAGAAGAGATCGAGCGCACCCAAGAGCTGCATTCGCTTTGGCTTAAAGCCGCGCAAGAGACGCTTCCGGCCAACAGGATTGCAATCTACGATCAGATCTTAGAAATGCGCCCAGACGATTGCGAGGCGTTAACCTACAAAGCCGACGAGGTTTTGGATATGGGTGAGGTGCAGTGGGCGATCAACTTATGTCAGCACGCCTTGAGCATCGATGCCGATAACGCCCACGCGTTTTATCAGTTAGCGTGCGCTAAAACCACCTTGGGTAATTACGACCAGGCGATCCATTACCTACGCGAGACACTGCAGCGTACCGATAGCTATCTCGAGACTGTGCTAGAAGATCCGGCCCTTGAGCCTCTGTACGAGCTGGACGACTTTAAAGCACTCCTTTCAAGCTAAACACTCCCGTTAACACACACCGCAGCCGCCGTTATTACAAGGGCGGC
>Ga0079223_10000537_pt1 | contig 19771 bp, 17 predicted proteins | sample Stecom2011_FD_75072 | JGI IMG/M metagenome (GOLD analysis project Ga0079223, IMG submission 75072) | Agricultural soil microbial communities from Utah to study Nitrogen management - Steer compost 2011 | ecosystem: Environmental > Terrestrial > Soil > Agricultural land | place: USA: Utah...
ACAACAAAAAAAGGAACAGACCTAAGCATGGCTGAAGAAATTCTTCAGAAATATAAAATTGAAAAGCTACCTGTAGTTGATGATGAGAATAGGCTTATTGGTTTGATTACCTATAGAGATATCATTAAAGTAAAAGAGAGACCATATGCATGTAAAGACAGCTATGGTAGGTTAAGAGTAGCTGCTGCTGTCGGCGTTACAGCCGATGTGTTAGAGCGCATAGAAGCACTGGTAGAGGTTGGTGTTGATGCGATAATCATAGATACAGCACATGGGCACTCCAAAGGGGTGATCGATACTTTAAAGATGGTGAAAGAAAAGTTTACCGACATTGATGTGGTTGTTGGAAACATTGCTACAGGAGAAGCAGCTATAGCCTTAGCTGAAGCTGGAGCAGATGCAATTAAAGTGGGAATTGGACCTGGTTCAATTTGCACCACAAGAGTTATAGCAGGAGTTGGCGTCCCCCAATTTACCGCTGTAATGATGGTTGCTCAAGCACTAAAAGATAAGAACTATGATGTTCCTGTTATTGCAGATGGAGGTTTGCGTTTTACAGGAGACATTGTAAAAGCAATCGCAGCTGGTGCAGATACTGCTATGGCAGGCTCATTGTTTGCAGGTGTAGAGGAATCTCCAGGAGAAACCATAATTTACGAAGGAAGGAAATTTAAAGCATACCGTGGAATGGGTTCGCTTGAGGCCATGCAAAAGGGATCAAAAGATCGCTATTTTCAAGATATGGAAGATGATATCAACAAACTAGTTCCTGAAGGAATTAGTGGAAGAGTTCCCTTCAAAGGCCACTTACATGAAGTTGTTTACCAGCTTGTTGGGGGAATTCGTGCAGGAATGGGTTATTGTGGATGTCCTACAATTGAACAGCTAAAAACAAATTCTAAATTTATTAAAATTACCAATTCGGGAATACGCGAAAGTCACCCACACAATGTCTCAATTACAAGAGAAGCTCCAAATTATAGTCGATAACTTATAATACTTTTAAAAATGAAATTTACACATGCATTCTTAATTTCAATTTTTTTGCTAAGTAGCGGATTGATTTTAGCACAAGAAACAGAAAAAATACTGATAAAGTTTGACGATCAAGAGGTCACCAAAGACGAGTTTAAGCGACTTTATAAAAAGAATAACTCGACTGAAGTAATCAACAAAAGTACGGTTGATGAATATTTGGACCTTTTCATCAACTTTAAATTAAAAGTAAAAGAAGCTCAAGAGCTTGGTTTAGATACCATACCATCTTTTATAGATGAATTGAGTGGGTATCGACGACAATTGGCCCAGCCGTATCTTTCTGCAGAAGGTGTAATGGAAAAGTTAAAAAAAGAGGCTTACCAAAGAATGCAGGAGGAAATAAGAGCAAGCCACATCTTAATTGCTATTGATGAGAACGCCTCTCCTGAGGACACCTTAAAGGCATATAAAAAAGCAAAGAAAGCCTTGCAACTCTTAAAAGAAGGAAGTGATTTTAAAAGAACTGCAATTAGCTACTCTGATGACAATTCTGCTGAAACTACAGGTGGAGATTTAGGTTACTTTACTGTTTTTCAAATGGTTTACCCTTTCGAAAATGCTGCCTACAACACAGAGAAAGGCGAAATCTCTAATATTGTAAGAAGCCGTTTTGGTTACCATATTCTAAAAATAACCGACCGAAGAAAAGCCAATGGAAAAGTTCATGCTGCACACATTTTAATTTCTGAAGATCAACAAATTAGCAATACAGCAAAGCCAGAAGATAAAATTAGAGAAATATATAAGCGCTTAGAAGAAGGAGAATCTTTTGAAGTGTTGGCCAAACAGTTTTCTGATGATACACATAGTGCAAGAGCAGGTGGAGAATTGCCTAAATTTGGCGTAAATCAAATGGTTCCAGAATTTGAAGAGGTTGTATTTTCACTAGAGGAAGGGGCTTATTCCAAGCCTTTTCAAACTCAATATGGATGGCACATTGCCAAGTTATTAGAGAGAGAAAAGATTCAGCCTTATACAGTAATTCAAAATTCAATAGAGCAAAATATTAAAAAAGACAGCAGGGCTAATCTTACAAAGGGAGCAGTGCTGAACAAAATTAAAAATCAATACGGTTTTAAAGAAAACAACAAAGCACTAAAAGACTTTTATGATGTTGTAGGTGATAGCTATTTGAAAGCAGAATGGACTGTTGATGCGGCAAAAAAGCTTAACAAAACAATCTTTAGTATCGGAAGTAAAAAAGTAAACCAACAGGATTTTGCAGTGTATTTAAACAAACATCAAGTTGAACGAAAAAAAGTAGATACTGATGTACTGGTAAATAAGTTGTATGACAATTTTGTAAGAGAGCAACTATTGAGTTACAAAGATCAGCAGTTGGAAAATGAGGAGCCAGAGTTTAAGGCTTTGGTAAAAGAGTACCATGATGGCATCTTGCTCTTTAATCTTACAGATGATATGGTATGGAGCAAAGCTGTTGAAGACACTACTGCCTTAAAAGAGTATTACCATAAAAACAAAAATAAATACCGATGGGAAGAGCGATTAGATGCTACACTTTACAACGCTATAAGTGATGAAGTAGCGCAGAAGGCCATTAAATTGATTAATGAAGGGAAATCTGCGGTTGAAATTGCTGCTGAGCTTAATCGTAATTCACAACTCAATTTAAAATACGAAAAGAAAAAATATACTAAAGGAGATGACCCAATTGTTGACCAAATAAAGTGGACTAAAGGTGTTTCTAAAAAAATAAATAAAGACGAAAGAGTGTATTTTGTAGATGTTAAAGAAGTAATGGCGCCAGCACCGAAAACCTTAAATGATGCTCGAGGCCTCATTATTTCAGATTATCAAAATCAGCTAGAAGACGAATGGATTAAAACATTGAGAAATAAATACAATTTCGAAATAAATAAGTCCGTTTTAAAAGAGTTGAAAAAGGAGCTGAATTAGTCAAATTGAAAATTACACAAACAAATACACTGTTTTTTTTGCTCCTCTTTTTGAGCGGATGTCAATGGTTTAATAGAGGAAATGAAGATAAAGCTCTAGCGAGGGTTGACGATCGAATTCTTTTCATGGATGCCGTTCGTGAAGAAATTGACTTTACCAATGCTGAAGACAGCGCAAATTTAATTGAATCATACGTCGACAATTGGGTTAAAGAACAATTGTTGATTAAAAAGGCAAAACAAAATTTATCGGAGGAGGAAATTAATTTCGACCGGCAATTGGAAAGCTATCGAAACTCACTTATTATTTATGCTTATGAAAACCAACTTGTATCACAAAAGCTTGATTCTCAAATTGCAGATAGCTCCATAAAAAATTATTACCTTAAAAACTCCTCTAATTTTGAATTGAAAGAGCCACTGATTCAAGGAAGATTCTTGCAATTAATAGCTTCCGCTCCCAAACAAGACAGCATTTACAAGTGGATTTCAGGTAACTTAATTGACTACGAAGAAGATTTAGGGAAGTATTGTACACAGTTTGCAAGCAACTGTCAACTTGATACCTCAAAGTGGACTTCAATAACAAGCTTAGCGGGAATATTTCCGACTAAAGGTGCAGCAGATTTATTAGAATCCATAAGTTTGGGTTATAATGTAATTAGCGATTCAATAACTGTATTGATACTAGACGTTAAATCTATTGCTCATGCAGGAAAAACAGCACCTATGTCGTATGTTGAGCCTAAAATCAGAAGTATTATTAGAAATAAAAAAAGGCTGAAACTTATTGCAAATGCAAAAAAAGAAATTTATGAAGAAGCCACTTTGAAAAAGAAATATGAGGTATATTATTAAAATATTTATTTTTATTGCCATTCAGTTCTTTGCTTCTACATTATTGTATGCGCAGAAGGAAATTGTTTTGGATGAAATAATTGCCGTAATTGGGGATGAAATAGTAACCAAGCGAGATTTAGAAGCGAAGTTTAGCGATATGGTTTCACAAGGGATGAGCGTAACAGACAACTCTCGATGTGAAGTATTCGAAGACTTACTCTTCTCTACCATGTTGCTCAACCAATCAAGGGTTGACAGTATAGAAGTTACAGAACAACAACTTGAAACTGAGATGAATCAACGATTGAGCTATTACATCAATCAAATTGGCTCTGCAGATGCCTTAGAAAAGTATTATAAAAAACCAATCTCTCAAATCAAAGATGAAATGCGAAAGGTTTTGAGAGAGCAAATGTTAATTCAACAAATGCAAGGTAAAATTACAGCGGCGGTTCGCATCACGCCTAGTGAGGTAGAAGCTTATTACAACAGTATCCCTAAAGATAGTTTACCTTTAATTGATGCAGAAGTTGAAGTAGCACATATTGTAAAATATGCTACAGTTTCAAAAAAATCAATTGATGAAGCTAAAGAAAAGTTAAACAAATACAAGGAGCGGGTAAACAGTGGTGAGCAATTTTCGACATTGGCTGTTTTATACTCCGATGACCAAGGATCAGCGGTTAAAGGCGGAGAAATAGGTTTTGTAGGTCGTGCAGAAGTTGAGGCTGAGTTTGCCGCCGCAGCTTTCCAACTAAAAGAAGGAGAAGTTTCTCCTATTGTTGAGACTAACTTTGGTTATCATATCATTCAATTGATTGAAAGAAGAGGTGCTAAAGTTAATGTACGACACATCCTTATAAAGCCAAAACTAACGGCTGAAGCAATGCAAAAGGCAAAAAATGAATTGGATAGCATTGCTAACTTAATTGCACAAGATTCCATTAGTTTTGCAAAAGCTGCCAATTTGTTTTCTGATGATGATGACACTAAGAAAAATGGAGGAATTATTGTCAATCCTCAAACTGGATCATCTATGACTCCAATGGACAAACTAGAGCCAAGTTTATTTTTTGTAATTGACAAATTGAATGATGGGGATGTTTCAGAAGCAGTTCAAATACAAAATCCTCGTAAAAAACCGGGATACCGAATCATAAAAATATTGAAGCGAACAGACCCTCACTATGCAAACTTGCAAGATGATTACCAAAAGGTAAAGCAAGCTGCGAGCGGAGAAAAGGAACGAGAGCTGCTACAAGAATGGATGGGCAGAACGATAAGAAACACATACATCAGCCTTGATGAAAAGTACAGTAAAGACTGTAAATTCATGCAAGATTGGTCAGTTAATAAATCAAACTAAAAACATTATGGCACAAAACAATTATGCATCAGATGCCGAGGCAATTGATGCATTAAAAGCGAAATATGGTCAATTAAACAATGAAATTGCCAAAGTAATTGTTGGACAGGAAGATGTTATCAAAAACCTATTGATTTCAATATTTAGCAACGGACACTGCCTGTTGGTTGGAGTTCCTGGATTGGCCAAAACACTTTTAGTAAATACAATATCAGATGTATTGGGTTTAAGTTTTAACCGAATTCAATTTACACCAGATTTAATGCCTTCAGATATTATTGGTTCTGAAATTTTAGATGAAAATAGACACTTTAAGTTTATAAAAGGCCCCTTATTTTCTAACTTGATTTTAGCCGATGAAATCAACCGTACCCCACCAAAAACACAATCTGCTTTGCTAGAATCAATGCAAGAAAAATCGGTTACTACAGCTGGTAAAACTTACAAATTGCCCGATCCGTTTTTTGTTTTAGCTACTCAAAACCCAATTGAGCAAGAAGGCACCTATCCCCTTCCAGAAGCGCAATTAGATCGTTTTATGTTCAATCTTTGGTTAGACTACCCTTCTTTAGAAGAAGAGTATAACATTGTAAGTGCCACCACTTCAAATAAAGTAATTAAAGTAGAAAAGCAAATGGAGGGTGAGCAAATATTATTTTTCCAAAACTTAGTGCGCAAACTACCTTTGGCTGAAGGTGTTTTACAGTATGCAGTAAAACTTGCTACTGCGAGCCGCCCTAACAGCCCAATTGCACCTCAAATTGTAAATGATTACTTGAGCTGGGGTGCAGGTCCAAGAGCATCTCAATATTTAGTTATTGGCGCCAAAGCACATGCAGCAATCAATGGTAAGTATGCTCCAGATATTGAAGATGTAAAAGCAGTTGCAGAACCTATTTTACGCCATAGAATTGTGCGAAACTACAAAGCTGAAGCAGAAGGATATAGTATTGAACGAATTATTCAAGAATTGATAGAAGCGGATTTATAAAAGAAGTGAGCAAAAACTCTCGATTGCTAATTCGGCTCGTATATGGGTTGTTGTTCTTTGATTACACCCTCTTCAATTATAAAATCTTTTTTACGTTTTTTAATCCCCTCCTCAATATCAATGGTTGGCTTGTATTCCCAATAGTTGCCTTTCCAATAATAAGCATCATGCGAAAAGTCGGCTCCATAATATTCATATATTCCTTTAAGTGATGAGCGCGGTGGCGATAGGTGGTCAAATTCAATTCGATCTAAGTCTTTTCGATAACTTAATCCCATTTTATTTTGTGAAGCATATCGAAAAACAACCCTGTGGATACCTGGGTTGTTTTTATTCTTAAAAATTGGAGCACCAACTTGCAACTCTCCCTCTTTGTTAAACCAAAAAACATCTATCCACTTCCTATTCGTTAAACGATTGTGCCCATCCCAAGCCAATAAGAAATAATACGTTCTATTGTAAGCTTTCTTTTGAATCAATTCATAATACAAGGCTGAAGGCCAATGATTCTTATTGCCAATAAAAGCATCCAAATCAATAGTATCGGTATCAATAGCATGCAACTGAATCAACTTATATTCACCATCTTCTTCGGCTTTTAAAACAAAGGCACCATAAGCATAGGTGCCATCGTCAAGCGGAATATTCCAATTGAAGATTCGAATCATCGAATCAGGACTTGTCAGTATTCCTAAACTTTTTACTGCAGTAAAAGGATAGCTAAAAGCACCTTCTTTATTTAATTCTTCCTCAAGCGTTTCAATTAATTGCTGATTGCCCATTACTCTTTTCTCATCATTTTCGGCATTCAAAATTTCAAATGCCAGTTCTTCGATAAAGCGTTCAGAGTAGTCTTCTTTTGAAAACTTACTTTCATCTTGTGCATGAACTGCTGCCAATGACAAACAAAAGAATAAGGTTAAAAATAAATGAAAGTATCTTCTCATAAGTATTGTTTAGGTGTACCTCATTCAAATAGCAAGCCAATTTAAAATCTAAAGGTGCATGGACTCTTTCTTCGCCAAAAGCTGCTCTTCAGTTTCCCGTATATCCGGATCATCAACACAACAATCTACAGGACATACAGCTGCACATTGTGGCTCATCGTGAAAACCAACACATTCAGTACATTTATCAGGTACAATATAGTAATAATCTAAACTAATGGGCTCTTGCTCTGCATCGGCATCAACTTTCTCTCCATTTAGACGGGTAAATTCTCCTGTAATTCCTGTACCATCAGAAAAACGCCACTCTTCTCCCCCTTCATATATTGCATTGTTTGGACATTCGGGCTCACAAGCTCCACAATTAATACATTCTTCTGTTATAATAATTGCCATTACGGTCTCTTTTTAAGTTTGTAATTTCGCATACGCTGAATCTGTTTCAGCAGTACTCTATATGAAAATACAAATTTAAGCTTTTAGAAGCAAAGAAAACTTATGCATATCAATAGAAAAATTGAAATTTTAGAAACTCTTTCACAATTGTTCGAAGGAATAGTAAATCCAAGCAAAGCACTCCCCTCCTATTTAGAGCTGCATAGAAGCAATGGTATTTCATTGATTGATGAACTTCAACACTATAATGGATGGTTTACAGCTGATGTTGTGAAAAAATCATTGTCAGCCTGGGGAATTGCACTCAAAGCTAATAAAGTAAATAGCTGGTTGAAATCATATTCAATCGATGAAAAAGAAAAGAAAGTTGGTGTAATAATGGCGGGAAATATCCCTTTGGTTGGCTTACACGATGCAATTGTCGTTTTGGTGAGTGACAATCACCTTTTTGCCAAACTCTCTTCAAAAGACAACCAACTGATGCGTTTTGTATTAAACGCAATTGGCAGTATTGACGAGGAATGGAAGTCGAGAATTACCATTAGTGAACGATTAAATGACATTGATGTGTTGATTGCTACAGGATCAGACAATAGCGCTAGGTATTTTGAATATTATTTTAGAGAAAAGCCAAAAATAATCCGCAAAAACAGAACTTCCGTTGCTATTTTAGATGGAAGTGAAACAGCAGAAGATTTAAAAGCTTTAGCTGATGATATTTTTACTTTCTTTGGATTAGGATGTAGAAATGTTACCAAAGTATACATTCCAAAAGAATACGACAAAGACCTGTTATTCAACGCCTTTTATGATTATCGAGAGATTATCAATCACAACAAATACGCCAACAATTACGATTATAACAAAGCAGTTTATTTACTAAACCAAGTCCCCTTAATTGAAAATGGTTTTTTATTGCTCAAGGAAGATGAGGGCTTACATTCTCCTGTGGGTGTTTTATTTTATGAAGAATATGAAGAGAAAGCTGCAGTTATAAATAAACTAGAGATGCAAGCAGAAGAAATCCAGTGTATAGTTTCTAAAAGTAGCAGCGCACTGCATGTGAATTTTGGAGAAACTCAGCAACCAGAATTGTGGGATTATGCTGATGGTGTAGATACCATGGCATTTTTGAATAGCGAGGAACATTAAGCGGGAGGTGAAAGAATATTTCTTTAATAACAAAGCCGTTTCGAAACATCGAAACGGCTTTGTTATTTTTTCTATTTTCCTAGAAGTTAGTTTTTAGAAAGGTAATCAGCAACACCTTCGTGGCTTTCTGCCATACCTTCTTTTCCTTCACTCCAGTTTGCTGGACAAACCTCTCCTTTATTTTCAAAAAACTGTAGTGCATCAACAATACGCAATGCCTCATCAACACTTCTACCAAGTGGCAAGTCATTCACCAACTGATGTCTTACAATCCCCTCTTTATCAATTAAGAACAATCCTCTATATGCAATCATTTCTCCTGTGGCAATCAATTCTCCTTCCTCGTTATAGTCATAATCTCCTGCCAATACATCGTAATTGGTAGCAATTGTCTTGTTCGTATCTGCAACAATTGGGTAGGTAACTCCCTGGATACCACCATTGTCTTTAGCTACTTGAAGCCAACCCCAATGTGATTGCTCAGTGTCGGTTGAAACAGCAATTACTTCAACATTTTTAGCTTTAAAGTCAGCTAGCCTTTCTTGAAATGCATGAAGTTCTGTTGGGCAAACAAAGGTAAAGTCTTTAGGGTAGAAGAATAAAACAACGTGTTTTTTTCCCAAGTATTGATCCAAAGAAAAATTCTCTACAATTTCTTCTCCATTAATAACAGCATTTGCTGAAAAGTTTGGTGCCTTACGGCCTACTAATACTCCCATATTTTCGATTTTTTTGTTTACAATTATTATTTCATTGCAAAGTTAATTGATTCGACCACGAAAAGAAAGAAACAAGGCTTAAATTAGTGTAGTTGTAGTGTTAAAAGAGCTAAAAGTGCACCTACAATCATCGGCGCAAGCTTTTTCCAACTAATTTGATGTGATTCACTATCTTCAAACAAGATGGTAGTAGAAAGGTGAAGAATAATTCCTACTGAAACTGCCAATAGCTGTTTAAAAATATCGGTATCAGGATTCAAATGACTTCCCATCCAAGCACCCAATGGCCCCATTAACGAAAAAACAACTATGGCAAATAGCACAACTCTCTTTTTAAGCTGATAGCCTAACAGTAAACTCGCCAATACAAAAGCAATTGGGGCTTTATGCAAAAGCAACCCACTAAGGTAAGCTCCAATACTATAGCCTTCATTAAGCTGATTCAATGGGAAAGCTTCTAATAGTGCATGCAGGCATAAGCTGAGAAATACAAGGTAAGGAAATTGTCCAATTGCCTTTTTATTAACGTGTGCATGCCCATGTTCAATTCCACCACTAAAGTAGTCTAATACCAATTGAAGAAAAAAGCCAATAAGCAAAAACAAGCCGACGTTATTGGTTTTCTCGTGAAATACTTCAGGTAATAAGTGCAAAAAACTAACACCTAATAAGAAAGCTCCACTAAAAGATAGCAATGTATTAAGATGCCGATTTAAACTTTTCTGAAAGAAAACCAAAAAGCCACCGATAATGCCAACAAAAAACAAGGAAAGGTAAACAATCATACTTTTTGTTTTACTGCAATTAATATCAAACGATCTGACTTTTCTTTATCGAAAGCATTCAATTGATAATCACCAAATACATTTATTATTTTCAAACCATTATTTGAGAAATAAGTCTCAAAATGTTCAAGTGTGAGACATTTTACAAACTCTTTAAATTGATAATCTTCTCCATCTGCATGAAAGCGAATATCTTTCACAATAAAGTCTTCTTCAATTTTCTTTTTAATATAAAAGTGAATTCCTTTACGGACTATTTCTTCATCCATGGGCAATTCATTGGTAACAGGATGTACATTTAAATAATCAAGCACCAATACCCCCTCAGCTTTAAGCGCTTTAGCAGCAGAAGAAATAACTTTTTGATTATCCCCTTCACGTAAAAAGTATCCAAAGCTCGTAAATAGATTCAATATTAAATCAAAATCACCATCCATAGACAACGCTCTCATATCAGCTGTCTGAAACTTTAAGCGCTCATTAGAAAGTTCATTTGCTACTGCAATGCTTTCAACGCTTAAATCAACGCCCAATACGTCATATCCTAGCTCATTGAGTTGAACTGCATGCCTCCCTCTTCCACAAGCTAAATCAAGCACTCTTGTTCCTGATTTTGGCAACTTCAAATACTCCATTAACTTTGCGATGAAAGCTTCTGCTTCTGAGAAATCTCTATTTTTATATAAAATGTGGTAATAGGTTGAATTGAACCAGTTGGCAAACCAATTTTTATTGTTTTTCACAGTTTATTTTTCATAATCTGCAAATTTAGTCAATCAAAATTGAACGGAAGAAAATGAAGTGCAATCATAATCGATAAAAATCGTAGATTTCTTTTGCTTTATCAAGATTTTTTATCTTAATTCGTATTTTCAATTTAGATGTTGCTGATTATCACTTTTAGATTCAGTAAATTTAGTACTTTGGTAAAAGCCGCTACTTAAAATGGACAAGGATATTTTTGATTTTTATAAAAAAATGAAAGAAGAGGACATTATACTCTCCTTTAAGGGAAATGTTACCTCAGACCTTCTGACTTCCGTTTTGCAAATTGTTGAATCAAAAATGGAGCGCTTAAATGAACCCTCAAAAATAAAGAAGAAAGTCTACAACATTTTGGTTGAAGCTTTACAGAACCTATACCACCATCTAGAGAAGCAAGATGAACATGAGTTGAAAGGTTTTAATACTGTAATTTTTATGGTTAGCAGAGTTGGAGACGATTATTCAATCTTCACAGGAAACTACATTAAAAAAGAAAAGGTAGCAGAGTTAAAAACAAAGCTTGAAAAAAATAAACGCTTTGGATAAAGATGGCTTAAAAAGTTATTATAAAGAAGTATTAAATAATGGAATGATGTCAGATAAGGGAGGGGGAGGTCTTGGCATGATAGATATTGCTAGGAAGTCTAATCGAAAATTAAATTACGACTTTCAAAAAGTTGATGACAATCATTTCTTTTATAGTTTAAATATTAAAATTGCACAGTAATTACCACTGAATTATGGAAAAATTAAACATTGAAGGTACACCTAAAACACCTACGATTAAGTTCGACCCTGAAAATGGAAAGTTATTGATTAAAGGTCGTTCAATACCTGAGAACTCTATAGAGTTCTATAAGCCATTGGTCGATTTGTTAGAAGAGTATGGAGCTAATCCAAAAAAAGAAACTAATGATGACGCTATTGAAGAAACTACAGTTGACATTGTTCTAGAATACTTTAACACCAGCTCTTCTAAATGTATATTAGATGTTTTCAAAAAATTAGAGCGAATTAACTCTTCAGATAAAAGAAAAGTAAATATCAACTGGCATTATGAAGAAGATGATGAAGACATGCTAGAAGCAGGAGAAGACTATCAAGCGATCATTAATATACCTTTCAAAATGATAGAGATAGAAGAATAGAAGTATTATAAAAGCTATCAAAATCCGCTAATTCCCCTTAGCGGATTTTTCGTTTAATAATCTTTATAAATATCATAAAGCCAAGGCAACGATCTGAATTAAAAATAATTTCTATTAATTATATTTTGACATAGCAATTTGTCCAATGCTTAATATAATAAATAGCAATGGGTTGTGAATAAGGCCAACCATGTCTCGAAGAAATGGGTAAAAGGATGAAAACTCACCCAAAAGCAAAGCAATTACGATACTTATTCCCGAAAGTAATACTACAACCCCATAAAGCCCTAAGCTTAATAAATAGGGCAAGCTATTTACAAACGAAAACTTTAAGCCTAAAGAAGTTAGCCCTACAAAAACAAGGGTAAACCCAATAGTTAAATAATATTTTAGTCGATAAAGCTCTTGAGCACTATATTTCGTCAAAAAATCAATTGAAGTGGTTTTTGCATAAAACTCACTCTCTCCAGCTATCATCGCATTGACGCTTCTAAAAATCACTTCTCGACTATAGCTACTCACAAAAAGAAGCAGCATAAATAAAATCCAAATAATCCGTCTTTTATCAATATACATGAGACATATAGATAGTCGTTTATTTTTTAATTCGCTGAAAAATCCTAACCAATGCATTCATTAGCTTTCTCAACACATCAAAGTAAAGTGTAATCATAAGTATCCCAGAAAAAATCCATAATACCATGATATTAACAGAGAAGGTAGTAACTTTTTTTCCAAATAACATTTTACTTGATGACAAGAAATGTGCCCTAAATCCTTGAGGTGGATTGTATATTGGGTCGGATCTTTGTATTAGTTCCCCATTGGTCTCTATAATTTTATCAAGATCATTTTTGTTGGTTACCAGTGCCTCGAGTGATTCATTGGTGTAATCATTTCGGAGCTTAATAAATTGCAGTTTCTTCTCCTCAGTGCTATTCATCTCAATTAGCAACTTGTCTTTCCGCTCTTGATACCTTTTGTACTGATTGATATAAAAGTCATTTAACTCTCGTATATATGCGTCCAGATCACTCATTAATTCTTCTGACAACTCTTGATTGTTAAGCTCTTCAACCTTCTCAAAATAAAGTTTATCATTTCTTCCATTTTCTTTCCTTACCTCATTGTATAAAAGGAGCTTCGCATTTTCGACCTCTTTATTTAACTCCTTATTATCATAATTTTGAGCAAGATAATTGAAACGATCTCTTAGCCTACTTAACCAGAAGTTCTTTCTAAAAGAAGTGATTTTAATGTCTTGATCATAAGAAAAAAACTGTTCATTGAAGCGGTTGTTTTTATACTGATAAACCGCTAAAGCTTCAAATGCCCACTTAGATGCCATAATCTCACCGGCTATTGGCACTTTTTTTTGCGTTGTAATTATTGGGTTGAGTTTGTCGAACTTTACAATAACACCACTCAATATAAGTTGCGGAATGATAAGAAAAGGTATAAGAATATAAATGGTAACTGCTGAATCAAAGCTCGCTGAAATATTGAGCCCTAGCATGTTGGCAAAACACGCTGCACTAAACAAAACCAACCAATACTCCAAATACATTCCTTTAATTTCGAGAATAGCATTTCCTACCAGTACAAAGCTTAGTATTTGAATGGCTGAAACGGTAAACATTATTAACACCTTAGACAATAAATAGCTCCCCCTGCTAAGATTTAAAAACTCCTCTCTTTTTAAAATCTTACGATCTCGAATAATTTCTTCCGCACTTACTGTTAATCCAAGAAAGAGTGCAACTATTACACTCATAAATATATACGCAGTTAGGTTTTCGTTGTCTCGAAATACATAAGCAATTTCATTGGCCTCATCGCTGTTTGAAAACTTTATAATGAATGCAAGAATAAATGCCAAGACTGGCGCTTCTAAAAAATTAATCAACAAATATTGTTTATTGGTAAGCTTAGCTAGTATATCTCTTTGAATAAATACTTTCAATTGCTTCCATACGGATGGGATTTTAGTACTATTCTCGGGAGGCTCATCGTTAATAACCACACTGCTGTTATTTGATTTATCCTCTTCTATATACTCTTGGTATTTCACATACCAATCTTTTGGATTTACTTTTCTCCTATCTGTCTGGCTACCATACTCATCTAATATTTTGGATTCAATAATGTTAAAAATTTGTTCAGGTTTAACATTTCCACACGTTGGACATTCACTTTCAATTGCATTGGCCAAGCGCCTTTGCTGCTTAAAATACAAAACTGCATCAACGGGGTTGCCATTATAAATTAAATACCCTCCAGTATCTAGTATAATGAGTTTATCAAACATCTTAAAGATCTCTGAAGATGGTTGATGGATCACTACAAAAATCAATTTACCCCTAAGCGACAACTCCTTAAGCAAGTCCATAATATTCTCTGAATCTCTTGAAGAAAGCCCTGAAGTAGGCTCGTCTACAAAAAGAACAGATGGCTCTCTAATTAATTCTAGAGCTATGTTTACCCTTTTCCGTTGTCCTCCACTAATTGTTTTGTCTAATGGACTGCCAACCTTTAAATGTTTTATTTCATATAAACCCAAACTTTGTAATACCTTAAATACAAGTCTTACGATCGCTCTATCTCCAAGGCCTCCAAAGCAGAGTTTTGCATTAAAAAATATATTTTGAAAAACAGTTAATTCTTCAATCAACAAGTCATCTTGAGAAACATATCCAATTACTCCTTCAATCTCTTTTTTCTCTTCAGCATCGTGGATATTGAAACCATTTATCTTCACTGTTCCAGTAGTTGGACGATAATTGCCGTTTAGAACATTTAGCAAGGTTGATTTACCAGATCCACTCGCCCCCATGATACCAATTAAATCCCCTGACTCTTCTTCAAGTGTTATTGAGTTTAAACCAACATTTCCATTTTTAAACTTATAGCTAATATTATCTACTGAAAAGTTAATCTTTTCAACATCTGAGTCACTCAAAAAGCTATTTATTATATCGCTATAATAAATAGGGAAGACCTTAGAGCTTCTAATAGATGAGCCCTGGGTAAGTACATAGCTTTTTTCGGCTGAAATCATTTGGCTATTAAGCAGAAGCTCTTCATTGCCAAAGTATTTCATAAACAACATATTGACACTCTCTACATTGAGTATGCGAATTTGACCTTCTAATCCTTCAGATTGGATGTGATGGTAAAGTCCCTTCTTATCACTTTGCTTGTTTATTATTAATAAGCTCTCTTCATTTGGAAGCTCATTTACCGCTGCGGCAACAAAATCACAGATTAAATTGTACTCTTTTTTTGAAATATTAAAGGTGTCTGATACGGTTTCAACAAACTCTATTGCTTGTTCTGTATCATTGTCGTTTTGGTATATAAACTCAAGTAATTGAACAAGCACATATATTTTCTGCATTTGAGTCAACTCTTTGTTGATTTCAACGCAAATTTTTAACACTTTAACTGAATTAAGTGAGGTACGCTTTCTGGCTTTAAGTCCTTCTCTCTTTTTGTTCTGTTCTTCGTAGTAATTGTCATAAATGAGCAAGTACTCATTTACTAAATCTTTATTTAATTGCTCATCGAGAAATCGCCTTACAAACTCACGACTATTTGTATCATTTCTGCCTACGTTAGCAACAATTGCAAAAAGCTGCATTAAAGCTTTTAATATCCGTTCACTCATGGATTTTAGTAAATCTTAGTTCTTGTTAATTTTACCGCTATGAAAGTAATAAAAATAAAAGTGATGAGCCTAAAATATTGAACTTTAAGCTAAAATTTTCTCGGATTGCAGCTAGTCTCCCTTTCCATTTAAGAAAAGTGCAATAATACCACCTATATTAGTCGTTCTAAACTGTTTTGCTGTCTACTTATTGCGGACCAAGATGAAGTTATTGCATAGTAAATCCTCGCTTTAAATTTATATAAAGGAGTTCTTAATAAAGAAAAAGTATTAAGAATTACAACATCTTATTTTATGGTTTAAAGCCTACTAGAAGAACTGCACAGCCAGAGCTTATTTTTTCTGCATTTAGGTTGGCCTCTACAATAACATCTAATGTCGAGTTTACCTGAAAGTCCCAGTATGGAGAAAGTTCATGGTCTTCATTTGTAAAAATTCTATTGCGGTCTTTATCAAGCAAGCGGAAAATGAGATTTCCATTATCTAAACCACTACATGCTCCAAAGCGATATACACTTCCACCATACAGAGTTAAATGAAATTCTGCTGTTTGTTCATCTACTAAAAGTGCTCGATATTCTTGTCCATCAGAAAGGTAAGCATCGGTAAAATTTCTTTCACAAACGTTTGCAATAGTATCACATTGTGCATTTGATTCTATAGAAGTTAACAATAAAGTAGTTAGCAGTACGCTAAACAATACTAAGGTGCTTTTTTTTATCATTGGTGTTGCTTTTTAATTGGTTATACCTTTTCTAATTTCGGAAATTTTTTCAGTAATTGCTTTGAGTTGGGCTTCGTTAATTTCAACAGTTGATTCACTTTTAATAATTGTCAATTTTTTCTCTGCTATAGTCTCAGGTAAGCGAAAGTTGTATGTAAAATTAATATCAGCATATATATCCTTCAACTCATTCAAATGATTTAATAAATCTCCAATTACTGGGGTTTCACGATATGGTAATAAAAGATTAATCAAATTTTTAACAGTTATCTTTTGTTCTCCAATTCTATTTTTAATGGTTTCGTTTTTATCTTGACCAACTAAGCTAGTTGCTAGATGTAGAGTTTCAATCCATCCTCCTGCTAAAACCATTACACTCACATCCTTTTGTTTGTTATCTTTTAAATAACGGTCAGTTTTTTTAAATGCATGGGCAACTAAAGCTAAAAGTGAGTCTTGATTTCCAATGCTATTCTCAAAGCGCTGAATAAGTGTTTTGTCAAAAACTCCGCTAATACCCATATCGTTGGATAGCTTTTGTGTAACTGCCATATAAGAAAGTGCAGATTGACTTTGGTCGTATATTGTTGAATACCCTAAGTCGGCAGCATATATTCCAAGGTTTAGGGCTTTGACATAAGATGTCGAGTAGTTTTTTTCATTTTCAACAGGATTAAGTAAAGCAGTATTAAAGTCAGTTCCAACACTCTTTAACAAAAGCGCAGTTTGAATTGGTGATGGAATGCTAAAAACCTTTCCTTCTACTGCAAAAAGATTTGAGCTTTTCTCTTTATTATCATCAGACTCTTCTTGCAAATCTGTTTTTTCTGCTTTTTTATTACTTTCTACACAGGCAGTGAGCCCGAAAATAGTAAAAGCAAGAATGCCTAGTAGTAGCGTATGAAGTTGTTTTTTGTGGCTTGTATGTATCGACATTTCCAGTCTTAATTATAAGTGTATATTTAATTCTCTGGGCATAAAGATAACTAAATATCAAAAATTTGAGTTCTTTTTAGTTGAATTCTTAATACTGAATATGATATTATCCCAATAACTAGCTCAATACCTGCTTCTTGATAGTTTTGAAATATAAGGTCTCCTATGAAAAACAAGCAGCTATACACCAGTATAATGGCACTTATCCAACATCCAAAAAGTGGTAAGATGCTTGATTTCTTCTCTTTTTCGTTAACAAACGGACCCCACCAACCATCAGGTCTAACTTTCTTATAAAAATAGTTGAGCTGTTTTTTTGAAGTAGGCTTTGTAAGAAAAGTAGCAATTAGCCAGCTAATAGTACTCAAGGTAACAGTAAAAAGAAAATTTAAAGGATAGGGAAACTCAAAGACATAATTGGCCAAAGTATAACCAACAAATGGAGCAAGGCTTGCAATAATTTCACTCCAGGCGTTAATTCGCCACCAATACCACCTCAATATAAGAACCAATCCCAAACCAGCACCGCATTCTATTAGAAAAGTTGCTGCAGCATCAATGCTACTCATTCGACTAGTGGCAAATAAAGCCACAAACATGATCACAAAAGTAAAGATTCGAGCTTTTTGAACATAGTCTTTTTGTATTGCCTCTTCAGTTTCACCAGCTTTCGATATACGAATAAAGCGCTTGTACAAATCATTAGTCAGATAACTAGCACCCCAGTTTAATTGAGTAGAAATAGTACTCATATAAGCAGATAAAAATGCAATTAGCAACAAGCCTTTTAAACCGGCTGGCAAATAGTCCTTCATAGCTAAAATAAACCCTTGCCCTGCATCTTCAACAGCTAAGTTTGGATACAATACCAAAGAACAAAGTCCAACTACAATCCATGGCCAAGGGCGTAAACAATAATGTCCAATTTGGAAAAGAAGTGAAGCTAAAACAGCATTCTTTTCATCTTTAGTACTCATCATTCTTTGGGCAATATATCCCCCGCCGCCAGGTTCCGCTCCAGGATACCAGCTCGCCCACCACTGCACCAAGCTAAAAGTAAGAAAGGCCCCAATACTTAGACTATATGTACCAACTTGATTCAAAACTCCAGTTGTTGATATTTTTGGAAAAAAATCAAAACGCCAAGCGGGTAGCTGATCTTTCAACCCACTAATTCCACCAATTTTATCAGTATTGACAACAACAACAGCTAGTATAATACAACCAATCATGGCAATAAAAAACTGTATAAAGTCAGTAGCAATAACGCCCATTAAACCAGATAAAGAAGAGTAAAGCATAACAAAAAGCATAGCAGCCCCAATATAGTATATCGTATTTTCAGGTGGAATATCAAAAAAAGCTATTAGAATTGTTGCCAAAGCAACATTCACCCAACCAATAATAACAACATTGAGAAATAAACCCATATAAACTGCTTTAAAGGCGCGTAAAAAGGCAGCGGCTTTACCACTGTAACGCAATTCTATAAACTCTAATTCAGTAACAATTTCAGCTCTTCGCCACAAACGAGCAAAGAAAAAAGTGGTTAGCATTCCACCAATCAGCATATTCCACCACAACCAATTACCGGATATTCCATGTTGTGCGATTTTTTCAGTTACCCAAAGCGGAGTGTCGGCAGCAAATGTAGTAGCTACCATAGAGATTCCCGCTAAATACCAAGGCAGCTTTCTTCCCCCTAAAAAGAAATCACTCAAGCTCTTACTTGCCTGATTTTTATAATAAATGCCTATTCCTATTGCTATTAATAAATATGCAACAATGATAATCCAATCAAGTAGTTCTAAATGCATGGGAAAAGCAACAATAATAATAATTCAACACTGCCGAATAAGTCAAAGAAAGACATCATCTTCAGCCTTCAGGAGTTCATATTAATTTTCAATGCGAAATACGATTTTTTTTAGTTTAGAAACCAGCTTTAGTTGTACTTTTTATTGATAAAAATCAATCTTTCCGAAGAACATTAAAGATAAGGAGGCGTTACTCACTCAAGAAGCAGCTTTAGTCCTAATCGGAAGAATTACAATAGATATGACAGAGTCAACCTATAAGTACCCAATAACAATCTTTAAATTTGAAAACATTTAAACTTTGAATAGTCAAAGTTAATTTGTGTATGACCTCTGGCTAAGAGACACTAGATAGACACTACTTTATAATAAATAGCGACGATGCTCCATAGGCGCATAGGCGTCCTCTCACGCTTAGCCATTACCATCTGCTCCGCCTAGGGAGGATTAATTTCTATGTTCGATTAAAACAACTAATTTTTAAGCACAAAAAAACCCCCAAGAATTAATCAAGGGGGTTTTATAATAAATGGCGACGACATACTCTCCCGGTTACCCAGTACC
>Ga0079223_10000539_pt1 | contig 19754 bp, 24 predicted proteins | sample Stecom2011_FD_75072 | JGI IMG/M metagenome (GOLD analysis project Ga0079223, IMG submission 75072) | Agricultural soil microbial communities from Utah to study Nitrogen management - Steer compost 2011 | ecosystem: Environmental > Terrestrial > Soil > Agricultural land | place: USA: Utah...
ACCGCCGAGCCCTGTGGCATTTGCTCGGTCTGCCGAAGCTCTCCCAACAAATTGAATAAAAAGGAAATTCACCATATAGCACATAAGATTCTCGCAGTTCTAGAAGGCGATGAATTGTCATCCCGGGAAATTACAGAAAAGCTTGAGCTTATGGAAGCACACATATTAAAGGTCCTTAGACTTTTAATCGATTCGAAAAAAATAAAACTTAATCAAAAAAATCAATATTACTTAAATTAGAAGAAATGTCGGAAAAGTTAAGAATTGTATTCATGGGAACCCCTGATTTTGCCGCAGGCATTTTAAAAGATATGGTGGAAAAAGGAAAAAATATTGTGGGAGTAATAACAGCTCCCGACAGACCGGCAGGACGCGGCAGAAAATTAACCTCCTCGGCAGTAAAAGAATATGCCCTATCACAAAATTTAAAAGTTCTACAGCCCATTAATCTAAAAGACAACACCTTTTTAAATGAATTAAAGAATTTAAATGCCAATCTACAAGTGGTAGTTGCGTTCCGAATGCTTCCCAAAGTAGTTTGGGAAATGCCAAAACAGGGCACTTTTAATCTTCATGCATCGCTCCTTCCCCAATATAGAGGTGCTGCACCTATTAATTGGGCCATTATAAATCAAGAGAAAACAACTGGGGTCACTACTTTTTTTATTGACGAAAAGATCGATACGGACCATATCATCTCAAATAGGAAAGTTTCAATAGGAGAAAATGAAACCGCCGGTTCACTTCATGATAAATTAATGGTGGTTGGCAGCGAATTGGTCCTGGAAACACTTACCCTTATTGAAGATGGCCACGCAAACCCCACGCCCCAGCCAAATCCTTCCCATTTACTCGAAGCTCCAAAACTTACCCAAGATAACACTAGGATAGATTGGAAAAAATCAGGTGCCGAGATTAGCGCATTTATAAGAGGTTTATCTCCTTACCCAGTTTCATGGTCAATTTTAAAAAACGATGAAGATGAGTTAAAAGTAAAAATCTATGATGCCATTTTCGAAAACACAGAACATAAGTTGAAGCCAGGTGAAATAGAAACTACAAAAAACAAACTAAAAGTTGCCTGTTCCGATGGGTATGTTCATTTGTTGGAAATACAAATGCCAGGAAAAAGAAAAATGGATGTTTCTTCCCTTTTGAACGGGTATACATTTGATGATAATGCCAAACTATTGTAAACCCTTATGGTTATTGATATGGATGAAATTCGATGTATTTCGATGAACTTTATTAACAATCACCCGAAGTTATTAACAAAATCGCGGATTTAGCGCGTGGTTACTTGCCTGAACCGATATTACTTTTAAATTTGTAAAGCAATTAATCGAAGTTTAACCAACAATTTAATTTAAAAAAATTATGAACAAATCAGATTTAATCGATGCAATGGCAGCGGATGCCGGAATTACAAAAGCTGCTGCAAAGAAATCCTTGGAGTCATTCTTGGGCAATGTCCAAAACTCCCTTAAAAAAGGAAACAGAGTTTCCTTAGTAGGATTCGGATCTTGGTCAGTATCAAAAAGAGCCGCTAGAGAAGGAAGAAAACCACAAACTGGTAAAACAATTCAAATCGCTGCTAAAAACGTAGTGAAATTCAAAGCTGGATCAGAATTACAAGGGAGTGTAAACTAGTATTAGACAGTTTTTTACACATTGAGCCTTCTTTTCAACAATTTTGGAAAGAAGGTTTTTTAATGGCGTTATACTCATTAAACCAGAGTAGTAGCCGTGTTCTTTTGTGTTAATTTTAATATCAATAGAGTCAACTTTTGTTTATTTCGAAAAAAAAACTTAGATTTATTTGACCAAAAAAACTAATTATGACAACCTTAAAACCTGATAAAGGTCTTTTATTGGTTGCAGAACCTTCGATTATCGGTGATGTTTCCTTTAACCGCTCGGTGGTACTCCTCGCCGAATACAACTCTACTGGTTCAGTAGGTTTTATTCTGAACAAACCGCTTTCCTATAAACTACGGGATTTTATTCCTGAAATCAACTCCAAACTTCCAGTGTACAACGGCGGACCTGTAGAACAGGACAATCTTTATTTTATACATTGCATTCCAGATCTCATTCCAGATAGTATAGAGATTTCAAACGGAATATATTGGGGTGGAGATTTCGGTGCAATTTTGGATCTTTTAAAGGAAGACAAATTAAGAAAGGATCAAATTCGTTTCTTCCTAGGATATTCAGGTTGGGAAAGCGATCAACTAGAACAAGAATTAGAAGTGAACAGTTGGGTGGTGGTGCCTAATAATTACAGCAATTCGATTATTGGAAAAACCAATATCAATTTCTGGAAAGAAAAAATGATTGAATTTGGGGGGGACTATCTTCTTTGGTCCAATGCTCCTGAAAATCCAAGTAGCAATTAACTTGCTATAGCTCTCAGATTTAGCAAGGGAAGTAATTCTGCTGCTACTACATTCCCGTATTCTTTTTTGCGATATTTGGTCACTGGGATAATTCCGGAAATAACATTTGTTATAAAAAGTTCATCAGCCTTTTGCAATTCAAAGGGCGAAATAAACTCTTCTTTTACCTGATAAGCCGGCAATTTTTTCAAAATCGACAACAGCTGTTTTCTTAACACTCCGTTTAAACACCCATCTGCCAAGGGAGGGGTCTTTATAACAGAATCAGAAATTATAAAGATATTTCCATTCAGCGCTTCCACAACTTGTTTGTGTTCATTTAGCAACAAACAATTTTGATATCCATTCTCTGATGCGAAAATACCACCCAGGATATTGACCAGCCTATTGGTACTCTTCAAGGTGGACAATAAATTGGCTGGAACATAATAATCTTTAAAGAGTTCTATTTCGCAAGGATTATTATTCAGTATGTAAGATTGTTCAGTTAAAGATTCAACACCTATGGAATAGCCAATTTCATTGGAATCTGGAGTATATCTTCCTCCCGATTCACGCCAAACAATAAGTTTAGCTCTGAAAGAATTCTGTAAAGGATCAACACTTTTATATGTTTTTAAAATCTCCTCCTCCAAGTATTCCATGGTAAAATTCATTGGTATTTCCATTCTAAGGATTCGCATTGAAGCCATCAATCTAAAGTAATGGTCTTCCCAAAAGAAGATTTTTCCGTTCAAAATTCGCAGGGTCTCAAAAACTGCATCACCATAATTAAAAGCTCTGTTGTTCAATGATACCTGAGCGTTCTTCGCTTCTACTAGCGATCCGTTAAAATTTACCATAAAAAAAACCGTCCTATTTTTATGGACGGTTCAAAGATATTGAAATTTGAATAATTTAAGAGGAACCGAGTACTTGCTTTAGGTTGGAAATCATGTTTTCCCAAAGCAATTTACCCCCCTCAACTTCATCTTCTTCAGCAAAATCTGTAACGATGAGTGAAACATCTTTAGTAATTTCATCGACCTGAATTCTCAGTTCGAAAAAATAATCCTCTCCTTCGTCTTCCATCCACCTGAATTTGATTCTTTCAGGGCTTTTTTTGCTCAACAGTTTCGCGTTCTCCTCACTTTCGGCCCAGAAAAATGCGAAAAACTCACCACGTGAGTTCACGTTGTCCGCATACCATTCCGAAAGCCCGGATGGTGTTGATATATATTGATATAACAATGAAGGGGAAACCTGTATAGGGAATTCCATTTCGTATTTAATCTTTTCTTCCATAGCTCAATGTTAGTGGCAGCCCAATATATAGATATTAATCATAACCTCAAATGGAATGTTTGAATTTTTTCACCAATTCAATGGGTCATAAAACCAATCAAAAAATCCTTCTCTTTTCGAGAAGGATTTTGTAGCGAGATCGGGACTTGAACCCGAGACCTCAGGGTTATGAATCCTGCGCTCTAACCGGCTGAGCTACCTCGCCTCATTTTTGAGTTCGCAAAGATAAAAACAAAATGATGTGCGCCAAATATAAGCAGTCTTTTTATGTTGAGAATTCATTTTTTTTAATTCCGATAAACCAGCAAATTTGATTTAAGGTTCAAGCGAATTATTCCATTTATAGTTGCCAGTATCCGATTTATTTTTAATTTTGTTAAAAATGCGTTAATAAAATATTGAGTTTTAGACTTGTAAGGTATATATAAAGGATTATTTTTACTCTTAAACCTTTTAAAACCTTACATTATGAAAAATTATTTTTTTGCATTTTTAATGCTCGCAGGTATCGCAATGAGCTGTACCCCTGAAAACCAAATTAGTGATGAACAATCAATCGACAAATCAAAAGTATGCCCTCCAGCAGACCGGAACTGTAACGGGATCCTTGATAATAAAGAATAGTAGTAGGATAAGCTTCTACATTGCCTTCTTGGCAATTGTCGCTGTCCTATCGCCTTTTTTGCATGTTTTTTATTTGTTAAATGATACAGAGGGCATATTTGGATTTTCCTATATGTCCTCTTTTATGTATTCACTAAGCCTTCCTGCAATGGCAATATGCGCGGGTTTGCTTTTTAAATATATAGCGGGTCAATTAGATGACATGAGGGCGTTTTTTCAATATATAAGCACTGCGTTTCTTTTTGTCGGAATCTTTTTTATGATTTACACATTTGTTCCTATAACTGATTTTTCAACAACTGTATATATAGGATTTCTTTTAGTTCTATCTATTATTTTGACCATAGCTGCCAATTATCTCCATCAAGCAGTTTTGACGACCGAAGAACGTCTAAAAAACATTATCTCAAAACTATTTGACTTTATTATTCTTGAAACTCCCCGCAAACATGTTTCAGAGGAAAAACAAATTGACTATGTGATTTCCTATGAAAAAATAATTAATGAAATTGGGGAAGAATGAATGTAACCTTAAAGAACCTTACCAAACTGAGAATCGCGGGTATGCTCTCTGAAGCAGCTCGTCATGAAGCAGAAAAAAAACTGCTAATCAAATTGGACCGCAAAAAGTCGGAAGAAGCCCTGTCCGAAACTTTGAATGAATCAAACGACTACCCTTAAGCCTTAAGAAGTTTCTCCATATCCTCAAAACTGAGGCTAAACTGTTCTCCTGATTTCATGTTTTTCACCGTGTAAGTCTCGGTTTTCATTTCCTTTCGGCCAGCTAAAACTGTAAAGGGAATATCTCGCTTATCTGCATAACCCATCTGCTTTCCCATTTTGGCCGAATCTGGATAGAGTTCCACGGCAATCTGGTTCCTTCGCAATTTCGAAATAGCTTTCATAGCATAAACAGCTTCTTCCTGACCGAAATTTATAAACAGGGCTTTAGAAGTAGCCGATACAGTTTCGGGAAAAAGATTCAACTCTTCCATTACCAAATAAATTCGATCCAAACCAAAACTTATGCCTACGCCACTAATATCTTTCAATCCAAAAATTCCTGTAAGGTCATCGTATCTGCCTCCGCCGCCAATACTTCCCATGCTCACCGATTCGGGAGCTGAAACCTCTAGGATTGCACCTGTGTAATAGTTTAAGCCCCGAGCAAGCGTTACGTCAATCTGCAAGGAAGCCGTTTGCAATCCAAGGATTTCAATGGTTTCGCATATGAATTCCAATTCTTCTATTCCCTGCATCCCAATGTTGGAACTGACTAATAGTTCTTTTAAACTTTTGAGTTGATCTGAGGCTGTGCCTTCAAAAGAAAATAGCGGCTGCAGTTTTTCCAATGCTTTTTGGGATATTCCCTTTGAGAGCATTTCCTTTTTTACACCCTCTTCGCCAATTTTATCAAGTTTGTCAAGGGCGACCGTAAAATCGATTAATTTATTTTCGGCACCGATAGTTTCCGCAATGCCACTCAACATCTTTCGATTGTTGATTTTAATAGTTACGCCGTTTAATTTCAATTTACTAAAAACAGCATCGTATAGTTGTACTAATTCTACTTCCTGCCAAAGAGATTTTGAACCCACTACGTCTGCATCGCATTGGTAAAACTCCCGAAATCGCCCCTTCTGTGGTCGGTCTGCCCGCCATACAGGTTGGATTTGATATCGCTTAAACGGAAAGTTTATTTCGTTTTGGTGTTGTACTACATAGCGCGCAAAAGGAACAGTAAGATCGTAGCGCAGAGCCTTGTCAGAAATGTTAGGCGTTATTTTTTGGATATCTCTTTCAGAATAAATTGTTTCGTCAATTTTCGACAAATAATCACCACTGTTTAAAATCTTGAAAATAAGCCTATCCCCCTCTTCGCCGTATTTTCCCATTAAAGTTTCACTGTTTTCGAAAGATGGAGTTTCAATTGGTGCGAAACCGTAGAGAGAGAACATTTCCTCGATAGTTTTTGAAATAAAATTGCGTTTTGCGACCTCATCTGGGCCGAAATCCCGTGTGCCTTTTGGAATGGATGGTTTTGCCAAGTTATCGAATTTTTAAAGGAGAAAGAAAACGGTTAAGGAGAAGAAATAAAGATTTAATTTATTTCTCCACTCCTTTCATGGCCGTATCTTGCGTACTATTATTTTAAAAAAGCAAATATCCTAAATAATAGTAACTTTATGGCACTTTTGCAGTCTAATGAACTATACTGAATAAAAAAATATGTTTTCACTCTTTCGGGAAAATGTCCGCATTGCGCTGGATTCCATCAAAAGTCAATTACTCAGAACCATTTTAACTATTGTTATTATTGGCATTGGCATTTGGGCTTTGGTGGGTATTCTAAGTGCGGTAAAAGCTTTGGAAACGACTATATCTTCAAATTTTGCTTCCATGGGCACCAATACGTTTAATATTCAACAATACGAGTTTAACGTGCAGTCACAAGGTGGTGGCGAAAAGCAGAAGATAAATCCAATTATAAGCTATAACAACGTTCGTGAATTTTTGGATAAATATAAATTTCCGACCACTAAAACCTCTTTGTCCTTTCGTGGAACTTCCGGTGCAGAAGTGAAATACGGTTCCAAAAAGACCGAACCTGAGGTGCAGGTTTTTGGCGTTAATGAAAATTATCTTGAAAACACCGGTACCGAAGTGGATCAAGGTCGAAACTTTACCATTTTTGATATTGAACATAACAGCAGGGTCTGTTTGATCGGCTCCGACTTTTTAAAAAACTTATTCGACAACGAAGATCCGCTTAGTAAAACCATTAGCATTCGAGGAGTAAAGTTTAAAGTGATAGGCGTGTTAGAGTCCAAGGGTTCTACTTTTGACAACAACCAAGATTTAAAAGTCCTGATTCCGGTACAAGTGGCCAGAGGCATATATACCCAACCCAATATCAATTACAATATCAGTGTAAAAGTTGACGACAAACAATTGATGGAGAGTGCACAAAGTGAAGCTATTATCACTTTTAGAAATATCCGTGGTCTCAGTCCAGTAGAAGAAAGTAATTTCGGTATAATGCGCAGTGATGATCTGATTAGTAGAATTGCCTCCATTACTGGCTATTTAGAAGCAGCGGCTTGGATTATTAGTATTATAACCATTTTGGGATCGTCTATAGCCTTAATGAACATTATGTTGGTTTCGGTTACTGAACGCACTCAGGAAATTGGAATACGAAAGGCTTTAGGCGCCAAAAGGGCAACGATCTCTACCCAGTTTTTTATGGAGACTATTGTTATCGGGCAGTTTGGAAGTGTGTTGGGTATAATATTGGGAGTGCTTACCGGGTTCGCTTTTGCAAAAATCTTCGATTTCCCTTTCTCTCTACCTTGGGCGGCGATGATTTGGGCCACTATCATTACATTCCTTGTGGCCGTGATTGCAGGTTCTTATCCAGCTACCAAGGCTGCCCGATTGGATCCAATAGAGAGCTTGAGGTATGAGTAAGATGGTTCTTTCCATTATCCATTAACGAAATCAAATCAACCTTTAAGTAAATCCCTAAAGTAGCTATAAAGCTCTCCTTTAGTAATTAATGCTCCTTGTTGAATTAAAACGAAGATATCTCGATTTCTATCTTCCTTTATGGCTTTGGTAGAAGTATACAAACTTACGGCATCATCCTGAAAATTTTGCTGAAGCCATTTGTAGCCATAACCACTAGTGATGTCAATATCCTTATTAGATATCCTAATGGCAATCAAATCAATATGTGATTCGGAAATTTGAAACAGCATTAGTTGTTGAGGTGAAATATGTTCCAAGAACTTTACTTTGTTCAGTACCCCTTCCCAAATCAAGTCGCTAAACACATCTAATTCCTGTTCGGCAACCTCTGGCTGTTTTTTCTTTATTTCTTTCCACTCTTCGGCGGTTATGGTTTGGGCAGCCAAAAAGTTGATGAATTCCTCATGGAGTTCTTCGAACTGTTCTTTTGTAAGTCGTGTGTATTTCATATTCTATTCAAAAGTTTTTGGAAAGAAAGCTATGATAGCTCTCCAAAAAAAAACCTTTCCCAGAAATGAGAAAGGTGATTTTTACATAATTTAATAAATTAAATTAATTTGCTTCCGCCACTACATCAAAAGTGAAAGTGGCTATCACATCACGGTGAAAGCGAATAGTGGCATCGTATTGTCCGGCACGTTTTACAACGCCTCCAGCAATAGCAATGTACTTTTTATCTATAGAGATACCTTCTTTTTCAAGGACCTCCATTAAGTCGCCATTGGTAACAGAACCAAACAATCTGTCTGCTTCTCCGGTTTTAGCGCTAATCTTAATTTCAAGGCCGCTCAATTTTTCAGCTTGTGCCTTTGCTTCATCTACAACTTTCTTTTCTTTAAAGGCACGTTGTTTTAGTGTTTCGGCCAACATCTTTTTTGAAGATGGGGTTGCCAAAACAGCCATACCTTGAGGAATTAAAAAGTTTCTTCCATAACCGTTCTTAACTTTTACAAGATCATCTGCAAATCCCAGATTCTCTACGTCTTTTTTCAATATAAGTTCCATACTGTTTTCTGGTTTTTATTTTAACAAATCGGCCACATAAGGCATTAGTGCTAGATGACGAGCTCTTTTAACTGCTACGGCTACTTTTCTTTGATATTTTAAAGAAGTTCCTGTCAATCTTCTTGGAAGAATTTTTCCCTGCTCATTTACAAATTTTAGGAGAAAATCAGGATCTTTATAATCAACGTACTTAATACCTGAACGTTTAAAGCGGCAATACTTTTTTGCTTTGTTAGTTTCAATATTTAAAGGAGTAAGATACCTGATCTCACCATCCTTTTTTCCTTTCGCTTGTTGTTGAAGTGTTGCCATGGCTTATGCTGATTTTTTATTTCGGTTTCTTCTTTTCTCTGCCCAAGCAATTGCGTGCTTGTCAAGGTGTACTGATAGATAACGCATAAAACGCTCATCTCTTTTAAACTCAGTTTCAAGTTCATTTACGGCTTCACCTTCTGCGGTGTACTCAAAAAGATGATAAAAACCGCTCTTTTTGTTTTGGATTGGGTACGCTAATTTTTTTAGCCCCCAATTTTCTTTGGATATCATCTTGGCACCTTTGGAAATAAGAATATCTTCGTATTTCTTCACTGTCTCCTTTATCTGATCTTCAGATAAAACGGGATTTAAGATGAAAACAGTTTCATAATGATTCATAAAAAATCTATTAAAATTAATGATTACTCAATTGGCTTTCTGCCAAGAGGGTGCAAAAATACTACTTTATTTTCTAATATCAAACTCCATAGGGAAATGTGTTTAAAAAAGATGAGAATAGACGAACAGTAGATTTTTTCGATTAAAACCGCTAAAAGTTGCTTTTCATCGATTATTTACCTATTATTGCTATAATTAAAACCTACACTCGTGGAGAAAACAATCCTCAAATGTGCCATTGTCGACGATTCTTCGTTACAAAGGCTTTCCATAGTTAAACTTATTCAAACACATCCGTCTTTGGAGCTAGTTGGAGAGTATAAAAATGCTGTGGAGGCTAAAATGGGGTTGTCCACTTTAGATATTGACTTGATTTTTCTAGACATTGAAATGCCTATTTTATCTGGTTTTGATCTTTTGGACGACTTAATTGAGAAGCCCCAGGTAATCTTCATTACCGGAAAGACTAAATACGCATTTCGTGCCTTCGACTACGATGCCGTGGACTATTTGCGAAAGCCGATTGCTAAAGACCGATTCCTAAATGCGGTGCATAAGGCTATTACCAATTACAAGCTCAAAAATGAGGAAGGCTTCGACAATGAAGACTTTATATTTGTAAAGAGCAACTTGAAAAAACGAAAAGTGTTTTTGAACGACCTTCGCTATATAGAAGCTTTGGGAGATTATGTAAAATTGGTAACAGAGCACGAATCTTTGGTTGTGCTTTCCACTATGAAAGCATTTGAGGCCCTGCTTCCCAGCGACAGGTTTCTGCGAATACACAAATCCTATATTGTAAATCTCAGTAAGGTGCAGCGCTATGGCAGTAAAACTATAGAGCTTGACAAGGACAAACTTCCCCTAAGCCGAAACCGAAAAACCGAATTAGTAGAAGCCTTGGCAGCCACGCAAAACATTTAATAATTATCTACATCGATATTGACACGTACACTGGCAAATGCTTTAACGGCATTGAAACTGCGTTGTACGTGGAAAATATAAGTTTTAGTTTTTTCCAAGGACTGGGATTTAGGAATCTTTACTAAAATATTGATTATAAATTGATTCCTTATTCGCCCTATGGGTGGCGCTTCAGGGCCTAAAATATTTTCTTTAAACTTTAATTCCAAAGCCTGACCATACCATGTAGCCGCTTTTTGAACTCGCGATAAATTTTTATCTTTGAATTCAATTTTAATAATCCGGAAGTAAGGTGGATATTTAAATTGATAACGCTCTTGCAGTTGTTCTTTGTACATACCTTCATAATCATTAACACTAACCTGCTTCAAGATTTGATGATATGGATTAAATGTCTGGATGAGTACTTTGCCCCTCTTTTTTGTACGCCCTGCCCTACCAGCTACTTGCAGCAAGAGTTGAAAGCTACGCTCATGAGCCCTGAAATCTGGAAAATTCAGTAATGTATCGGCGTTCATAACTCCCACTAAACCAATATTTCTAAAGTCTAAGCCTTTTGCCAACATTTGAGTTCCCACCAAAATATCTATTTCTTCATTTTCGAGGGCATCTATTAGTTTTGAATAAGAATGTTTTCCTTTGGTAGTATCTTGATCCATTCGGGCTATTCTATTATTGGGAAACAAGTTTTTAAGTTCCGTCTCAATCTGTTCAGTCCCGAAACCTTTAGTGTCTAACGTTTGGCTCGCACAAGCCATACAACTCTGCATCATAGCCATATGATAGCCACAATAATGGCAGCGAAGTTGATTTTTAAACTGATGGAAGGTTAAACTCACGTCGCAATTGGGGCATTGTGGCGAAACCCCACAGGTAGTACATTCTACCACAGGCGAATATCCTCTGCGATTTTGAAAAAGGATGACTTGTTCTCCATTTTTAAGGACCTCTCTGATTTCCTCCAATAAGCGGTCGCTAAAATGACCGATCATCTGCTTCTTTTTGTTCTTTTCTTTAATATCAACCAACTCCATTTCAGGCATTTGCACATTGCCATATCTTTTTGTCAGGGTGACCAAGCCATATTTTCCTGTTTGGGCATTGTGAAAACTCTCTATGGAAGGAGTAGCGGAGCCCATAATCAATTTTGCGCTGTGCAAGTGAGCGAGAACAATAGCACTGTCCCTCGCATTGTATCGAGGTGCAGGATTGAATTGTTTGAACGATGGTTCGTGCTCTTCGTCCACAATCACTAATCCTAAATTTTTAAAGGGAAGAAAAAGTGAAGAGCGCGCCCCTATTACCACTTGGGCCTTGGAAGCTTCATTTAAAACATTCCTCCAAACTTCAACCCTCTCATTTACCGAAAACTTAGAATGAAAAACCGATATCTTTTCTCCAAAATACTTCTGCAACCTACTAATAAGTTGCGTGGTGAGCGCAATTTCCGGCAGCATATACAAAACTTGCTTTTTTTGGACAATAATTTCTTCAATGAGTTTTACGTAGATTTCGGTTTTGCCACTTGAGGTTACTCCATGGAGCAATACAACATTTTGCGTTTCAAAACTTTCCTTTATTTGCTCAAAAGCTACTGTCTGACTTTCGTTGAGGGCTTTTATGCCAGTAGATGCTTCCCCAGAAAACTCAATTCTATCTTTCTGTATAAAATACTCCTCCAAAATCCCTTTATCTATGAGGGATTTCAGGGTTGCGGCTGAAGCCTTGCTATTCTTTTGCAAAATGCCAGCCTCAATCGGCTTGCGGGTTTGACCGCTCAACATAAACAGATTCATTAAAACCGCACGTTGTTTGGGTGCGTTTTTTAAGGAATCCAACAGCTCTTTTAAGTTTTCCTCGGAAGTGTATTTCGTCGTCAATTTAATATATCGACGGAGCTTGGGGGTATATTGTTCGTAAACAGTTTCCTCAACTTCAACCAACTGCTTATCGATCAATTTTTGGATTACGGAAACCACATTCTTTTTATCTAAAATGGATCGCACCGCATTGATATGCAGAGAAGATTGATGCTGGAGAGCTTCATAAACCAAAAACTCATCATCAGATAGTGCGTTAGCGTCCACTGCAATTTCGGCGGTAAGTTTAATGATAGTTTCACTTTCCAATAAAAAAGCACTTGGGAATGCAGCTTTAATCACTTCTCCCAAGGCACACATATAGTAAGACGCCATCCACTCCCAATGCTTTAGTTAATAAGAAGTAACCACAGGGTTTTCGTCTAGAATATGATCAATAGATTTGGTTTCGTATCCAACTGGAGCTTGGTCGTGAACTTGGTAAACTAGCGCAGTATATATTTTCGTTTTGCCAAAAGGCACGGCCACGCGCATCCCTGGTTTCAAAAAAGCGGCTTCATCCCTATTCACAGTATAAGTGAAAGTCTGGTTTAGCGGAATTGGCATTATGACGTCGACAAAAAACAAATCGAAAATGGTTTATGGGAGGTTTATTTTAGATATTTAATTTTTTCAAAATAAAAAAGGCCACCATAAATGGCAGCCTAAAGATAGTGTTTTAATATTTTTACTTTACGCGTTGCCAATATTGAGTTCTCCCTAAAAGAGAAAATCCAATATAGCCTCTAACTTTCAACTTGTCTGGGCTATCCAATGCAATGTAACTTTTGTAAACCTTCCCGTTATTGGGATCCATAATGGTTCCTCCGCCATACTCTTTTCCGTCTTTCTTAAGATCCTTTAGAATAACAAGTCCTAAAATCGGTTTGTCCTTGGCATCACCAGGGCAATCTTGACATTTGGCATCTTGCTTCCCGGGAGTGAGGATTTCTACAACCTTTCCGAAGATTTTTCCATCCTTTTGATAGATTTCAACAATTGATTTGGCTTCGCCAGTGTCGTCATCCACGGTCTTCCATTTGCCAATAACATCTTGTGCAACACCCGTAACAGTTGCAAAAGCAATAAAAACAAGAGTCAATAATATTTTTTTCATAGTTTCAAATAATTAGGTTCAGATTATATTTTTTCTTTAAGTCGTTTAATCGAAATGTTTAGTTCAAATCCAAGTAATAATAGGTTCGCATTAATCCAAATATATAACATCAAAATCAATAGTGCGCCAATGGAGCCATATAATTCATTATAATTTGAAAAGTTGTTGATATAAATTCCAAAAAAATAGGTTGTTAACAAGAACAGTACAGTCGTCACCACAGCTCCAATAGAAAAAAAATGAGAGGATTTCCCCTCTTTTGTTCCAAAATAATACAATGTTGCTATTACAGAATATATCATTACAATAAATACCAAGAACTGAAAGAACAGTATCAAGGACCCATCATTATCAATAAATGCCCTCGACTGAAGATTGCGGATGAGAAATTCGCCGTATAAAATCACCCCCACAGAAGTTAACAACAACAATGCCAAAACTAGGGACACACCCATTGCCACAACATATTGCCTTAAAAAGGACCTGTTGGATTTGGAATGAAACGAATATTCAAAGGCGCTAAAAATTGCATTTACTCCATTAGCTGAAAGGACAATAGACAAGATAAAAACCACCGACAATAAACCGGCTCTTGGGTTTACAGCAATATCTGCGATAATAGGGTAAAAGAATTGCGTGGTCTGCGCAGGCAGTAGAGCTTCCATGAAAATCAAGAACCGAGTTTGGAAACCATCAATCGGAATATATGGAATCAAGTTGAGCAGTAACAGCAAAAACGGAAAAAGCGCCAAGAAAAAACTATATGCAATAGAACTTGCTCGAGGAGAGAAAGAACCTTTTACAATGCCGGTGCCGTAGATTTCCATTAAATGAAAAAGCGAAAAACTGCCTAAACCTGGTAATTTTACCTTTTTGCTCCATCTAATAACATCACGAATTACCGGAATACTGATTTCCTTTTTCTCTTCATTTCCCATTAAATGGCCTTTAAACTTAAGTCCATATTACTTACCGAATGGGTAAGTGCACCACTGGAAATATAATCGACGCCACATTCTGCATAAGCACGCACCGTTTCAAGAGTAATCCCTCCACTCGATTCTGTTTGACACTTTCCACCTATCATTGCAACCGCCTTACGAGTATCTTCGTAATTAAAGTTATCGATCAAAATTCGATGCACGCCATCTGATTTTAGTATTTCTTCTATTTCCTTCATATCCCTGGCCTCCACGATAATTTTAAGATCTAGATGGTTCTCTTTTAAATATTGTTTGGTTTTTTCAATAGCCTTGGCAACTCCACCACTGAAATCGATATGGTTATCTTTGAGCATTATCATATCATAAAGTCCAAATCGATGATTTTTACCGCCTCCAATTTTAACTGCCCACTTCTCCAAAGCTCGAATGCCTGGAGTGGTTTTTCGAGTATCGAGAATTTTTGCCTTGGTGCCTTCCAACAACTTAACGTATTGGTTGGTTTTCGTGGCAATGGCGCTCATACGCTGCATGGCGTTTAGCACCAATCGTTCTGTTTTTAGGATGGACTGCGAAAGACCCGAAACATAAAAACAGACATCGCCATATTTTACATGGCTTCCATCTTTAATCTTTATATCAATTTCCAAACCGGGATCTACAAATTCAAACACTTGACGGGCAAATTCCACTCCCGCGATGAGCCCTTCATCTTTCACCAATAATTTTGCGGTCCCAACCGCTTCTTCCGAAATACAGGCCAACGAACTATGATCCCCATAACCCACATCTTCGCGAATAGCATTGGCGATGATAAGGTTAATTTCCTTATTGAATTGTTTTTTTGAAATCATGACTGGATAATTTCAGCTAAAATAATTAAAATGTTTGAAGTAGATAGGTACAACGAGGATTGGATACAGCATAAATATGTATTTTTGGCTAATCTGAAGCTTCTAAATGAAAATCACTCTATTCGTCATCGGGAAAACCGACAACAATCATCTACTATCGTTGATGGACGACTACAGCAAGAGATTGGGATTCTATATTTCCTTTGAACTTGAAATAATTCCCGACATCAAAAATTCTAAAAATCTTTCTGAAAGCATTCAAAAAAAATTAGAGGGCGAAGAAATACTGAAACGTATTACAGCCTCCGAATCTTTGATCCTTTTAGATGAAAAGGGAAAGATGTATTCTTCCGAAGGTTTTTCAGAATTTCTTCAAAAAAAGATGAATAGTGGATTAAAAAATTTGGCGTTCGTCATTGGCGGACCTTATGGATTTAGTGAGGAGATTTACCAAAGAGCCAATGGCAAAATATCGCTTTCATCTATGACATTTTCCCATCAAATGGTTCGTTTATTTTTTATCGAACAACTTTACCGAGCCTTTACGATTCTTCGCAATGAGCCTTATCATCATAGGTAAGACGGTTTAGCTAATTTCAATTTAATTAAATAAACAATCGATGTAATCGGTAATCAAGTGAAAGACCAAGCCCACTGCAATTATTCTAGTTTTGCGAAAGAAAAGCAAACCTACATAAACTCCCATGGCCCAATAAGTGTGAAGAGGGTGAAAATTGATGCTGCAACGGGCAGGATCGAATATGGGAGTGGCCAAAAGATGATCCAAGTCTATCAACATAGTTGCTATCATTAACAGCCACGCCATTTGCCATTGACTTCTAAAAAAAACAAATGCAAGCAGCCCTGGTGCAAGAAAATGGAGACTATAATGGATTAAAGTTTGAAGCATAATTTCAACGCAGAAAGACAATTACTGCTTTTCCTCCCACAAAAGTTTTTGTGCGGTCCCTGAATCTCCCAACCAGTAGACGCTTAAATTTCTCGGTTGAAAGGTTGTTGGCTGAAAAACACTTGTTGCCAAAATGCTCAAAAACTTAGTCTTTGCTACTCCTAAACTGATGTGCGGATCAAAATTCTCATGGCTATAAGATTCAACAAATCTCGGTACATAAGCCAAGGTAAATTCGTTGATGGGACTGCCATCCGGATTTTGAATAAAGGATGCTGAAGTGCCATGCTTGACCATAAAAGGCTTTAAAATTTCAATGGTTTTTTGATGAATATTCAATAAGGCCTCGGTGTTCTCAATTCGAATCATCGCAAAACTTTCTTCTGAATCTTGGCTGTACACGAACTCTTGTGCGGCTAAAGTTTCATTTTTAACCATAGAAAACAGGCCTTCCAAAGATTCTCCTATCCTAGTTATATCGTTTTTATCCACAAAACATTGAAGGAGGGTAATATGCGGAATATGGTTTTCATCTAGTTTAATACTCTCCGGATAATCACTGAGCATTAGTTGGTTCAAGTGAATTGCCTGCGCATACATTTTATCGGGAAGCGTCAACAATATATCTATGGCGATAATTTCACTTTTTTTGGAATTACAGGAAACCATTATTAGAATTATAGCCCAAGTAATTGGGAGTAAAAGTTTTTTCATCATAAAATTTTATTGCACTACCATTTTTATAGTCTGGGCAGAATCTCCCAACTTCAAATTTAAGAGATAAATACCACTTGCCAAATTGTGGCTCCATTGTATATCACGTCCGGCATTTATCCAAGTTTGTTCCATTACCTTTTGACCTGTAACACTATAAACTGTGGCATCCAATCTTTCGTTCCAGTTGTCACCAAAAAAAGTAAGATGGATAGAATTTCCAATTGGATTTGGCGATAGTACAAACTGGTTTTTAAATTGATTATCTGCAATGCCCACTGCCCCATTTCGAATTTCATCCAATGCAAATTGAGCACTGGCGGCGGTTACCGTTACGTGAGGTTCATTTTGGTTAGGAATATAATAATTGACAAAGGGCGAATCGTTTAAGTTGGGAACGGCAAACCAATCGGGATTGTCGATCGCCAAAGAACTCATAGTCGGAATAAAGGAGTATAAATCCTGCTGCAAGGCGTTTATAAAATCAATCAAAAACTGATTGCCACCGCCATCGCCTAAAGCATCGCTAATACTGCCGGTTCCTCCTGGAGCGCTATCAACCCCTGCCGATGCACCTGAAGCTTGGGAAGTTGTTTGAAACGTGCTGATAGGAATTCCAATAAAATAAACCGTAACATCAGTAACTGTAATAGTTTGATCTGCCGGAGGCGTAAAACGAAGGGCAACATCAACACTAGTTAAAGCATCAACAGATAAGTTGGTGTCAATTATGCTCATCCCGGGACTTCCTGTGGTAATACCCGTACCACTTCCATTTATCATACTTACGTTCCTCACATTGCTCGGAAAACCTAGGACATCAAGTTCAGCTTGGAATTCATTTCTAAATCCAGGGGCACCCAGGGGTAACTTCTTATTTGGATCCTGTTCATAAGTAGACCCCGCCAAAAGATGGCCCAATAGATGGTCCACCAGCATCTCCTTGGCGGCTGGTGAATTAAGCAGTTCCGCCACCACTTGCTGTGCCGTGGCATCGCCTATTTCCTCGGCAAAATAATTTATAAGATACTGCAAAGAGATGGGAATATTGGCGCCGCGATGTGGTGAATCAAAAGAGATATAAAGCCGGGTTTCCGTGTCCAAACTATTGTTTTCCATATAAGACAAAGCATATCGTGCTATGAGACCACCCATACTTGGTCCTAAAACCACGAGCTCCTCATTCCCAACCTTGATAGCGTTTAATTGCTGAATAAGTTCCACCAAAACCATGGCATTTCGTTGTATATAATCTGCGCCCCCATCAATCTCTTTTCCATTGGTTGTATAAACCGGGGCATTGAGGATGACAACATCAAAGCCTTCAGCCCGAAGAACGTCTGCCAAGTTCTGACCTCCATAACTTAAACTTGCATAAACACCTCCAATTTTCCGTGTATCTCCAGGATCAAAACCATCAAGAACGATAATGGGTTTATCCAAAACGCCATCTACTAAATCTAAAAATATTTCATATTCCCCTTCTCCGAAATACGCTTGGGATTCGTCATAGCCTTGATAGGGAATGCTCGCCGTGATAGTTTGAGCGGCTGTCGTTTCAGGATAAATGGCAGAATCTGGGATATTTTGAAAACGTATTTGACCCCAAGAAAGTTGAACACTGAAGATTAACAGTAGAATGTAGAGTTTTTTCATTTTCAGAAGTTTATGTTTCGTTGGGGGAAGGTAATGAAAATCAAGCGAATGATTTACAGGTTTGACAGGTCGATTTTATCGGATTTTAAACTTCGTTCTAGTTCTAAAGTTTCATCAGCCAACGCATTAGCTTCAGGCGAAATGAGGAATGTGGAGAATATCTAACAGAAGGATCGAACCAAGTAGCTTTGTCAATCACGCTTTTGTAATGTGAAAATGCTCTAAAACCCGCTTCTCCATGATAACTTCCAATTCCGCTATTGCCCACGCCTCCAAAGGGAAGATTGGGATTGGCTATGTGCATAATCGTCTCGTTGATAGCTCCCCCTCCAAAGGAGATTTCTTTTAAGACCCGTTTTTTGGCAGCATTGCTTTTGGTAAATAAATAACAGGATAGCGGCTTTGGAAGACTATTGACCGCCGCGATGGCATCATCTAAGTTTTCATAGGCAATCACGGGAAGAATAGGTCCGAATATCTCCTCTTTCATAACTGCATCCTCCTTTGTTACGCCCTGCATTATAGTAGGTTGTATATAGCGGGATTCGGCATCAGTTTCGCCCCCGTAAAAGATTTTTTCCGGAATAAGCAGACTCTTTAATCGCTCAAAGTTGCCGTCATTTATTATTTGAACAAAATTGTCATTTTCAAATGCAAACTTTTGGGCAATGATTTCCTGCTTTGCCTGTTCCAGAAACTTCTGTTCTATGCTCTTATGGACCAAAACATAATCTGGAGCAATGCAGGTTTGTCCTGCATTCGTGAATTTGCCCCAAACAATTCGCCTTACAGAAATCTTGAGGTTGCAACTTTCCGTCACGATGGCAGGACTTTTCCCTCCCAATTCAAGCGTAACTGGAGTAAGGTTTTCGGTGGCTGCACGGTAAACAATTTTGCCAACTTTTGTACTTCCGGTAAAAAATATCTTATCAAAATTCTGTTGTAGCAGGGCTTGGGTTTCTTCTACTCCCCCTTCCACAACAGAAAAGAATTCCGGCTCGAAATTTTCACTTACTATTTTGTTTATTGCAGCAGCAGTATGTTTGGGGAGTTCGCTAGGTTTTAGCACCACCGTATTCCCAGCCGCAATCGCAGCAATGGCTGGTGCGAACGAAAGCAGATACGGGTAGTTCCAAGCGCCAATCACCAAGGATACGCCCAAGGGTTCAGGAATAATATAACTGGAAGCGGGAAAATTAACAATTCCCGTAGGCACGGTTTCTCGTCGCGACCATTTGAAAATCATTTTACGAGCCTGCTTAATATCTTTATAAAGCAAGGC